>OGLE01000871.1_pt1 | contig 27596 bp, 22 predicted proteins | sample 1572671 | NCBI WGS metagenome assembly OGLE01 (sample SAMEA2581923, study PRJEB24529) | metagenome | biome: Human gut stool | place: China | collected 2011 | reverse complement strand
GAAAACAGTATTACCCCTCTAAAAGACTTATTAAAAAAAGACCCTACTTGTAACCGGGAATTCTCACCTCGATATTTAGCGATTAAGATACTCGAAGGAGATACGGAAGTCAAGCGAATGCTGGAAGGTTCCGAGTCCTATCCCGAATTGATGAATATCCGCAATGCAGAAGTCGAGAAAATAGAGGCAACGCTTAATGAAGACATAGAGTCGGCTATTGCCAATGAAAAGTATGGATTCATATCGGGAGCTTTGGCGGAAACATATAGACCGGGAGATAAAGAGGAAGCGAAAACGACTCGTATTATAGACTCTTTCGTCACAAATAAACTATTCGGGTTTCCTATATTTATTTTCTTGATGTGGCTGATGTTCGAGGCGACCTTTTCCATCGGGGCATATCCTATGGAGTGGATCGAAAATGGAGTCGCATGGTTATCCGAAATTATAGGTAATTATATGCCTTCTGGACCATTAAAAGATCTATTGATCGATGGTATTCTCGGAGGAGTAGGAGGGGTAATAGTTTTTCTACCTAACATTTTAATACTCTATCTGTTTATTTCGTTCATGGAAGACTCAGGATATATGGCTCGGGCCGCTTTTATCATGGATAAAATCATGCACAAAATAGGGTTGCACGGAAAATCTTTTATTCCTCTTGTTATGGGATTCGGGTGTAATGTGCCAGCCATTATGGCGACCCGGACTATCGAGAGTCGTAGCAGTCGATTGATAACCATTCTTATAAACCCATTTATCTCGTGTAGTGCCAGAATACCTATTTACATTTTGTTGGTAGGTACTTTTTTCCCTCAATACGCTAGTCTGGTATTTATAGGACTGTATTTATTCGGAATTATTGTTGCGGTTATTACGGCCAAATTGATGCGCCGTTTCTTCTTTAAAGTAGATGAAACACCCTTCGTCATGGAATTACCACCATATCGTATGCCGACAGCGAAAGCTACTTTTCGCCACATGTGGAATAAAGCCGAACAATATCTACGCAAAATGGGTGGGGTTATATTAGTTGCCTCTGTCATCGTGTGGTTTTTAAGTTACTATCCACGTCCCAAAGCCTCTTATGAAAGAGAACTTACTCCTCATGAGCAAATGGAACAACAAAGCAATTCTTATTTAGGGAAAATAGGCCAAGCTGTTACCCCCCTTGTGGAACCACTGGGCTTTAATTGGAAAGTAACGACTTCTTTACTTTCTGGGACAGCAGCCAAAGAATTGGTGGTAAGCACACTCGGTGTATTATATTCCGAAAGCGATGCCGACGAAACCATATCTTTGTCTCAAAAAATATCACAACCGAATCCTGTTACGGGAGTTCCCGATTTCACACCGTTAGTAGCGCTTTCCTTTATGGTATTTGTATTACTGTATTTCCCTTGTATCGCCTCTGTCATTGCGGTAGCCAAAGAAGCGGGAAGTTGGAAATGGGGGGCATTTACGGTGTTATACAATACAGGAGTAGCTTGGATCGTTTCATTCTTAGTCTATCAAATAGGACTACTAATTATTTAGTATGGATAAACAAACATTTTTGTCGTCTTATGAAAAAGACGGGTATCAAGTCATTGATTCATTTATATATGACGATATAAAAACATTTTTAGAGAGAAACAAACCTCGTAAAAATCATATAATTTGGATCGTTTTCATAAGCGGGTTCTTCATACTGTTTTTTATAGGATTCGCTATGGGAAAACTCTGGTCCGATTCGTTATCTTTCTCACAATTCGGGATACAGATATTGAAATGTGTCGTATTTTCTATTCTGGGTTGTGCTCTGATAATTCCGGTACATGAATTTATTCATTGGATTGCATACAAAAAAGAGGGAGCTAATGATGTACGTTTTGGAGCCATCTGGAAGTCATTCGTGTTTTATGCAGCCGCACATAATTTTGCGGCCGACTATAAAACTTTTCGACGAATAGCTCTCGCACCCTTTTATATCCTATCGGTATTATTGGTACTATTACTTTTGTTACCAGTACCTTTATGGGGAAAAATTTCGATCGCCGCAATATTATTGTTTCACATCGTTTCTTGTTCTGGAGATTTATCTATGTTATCTTATATGAAGCGATACAAACGCCGTAATGTTATTACCGTCGATGATATCGATAACCGTTTTACTTATTTTATGGAAAAATAAATTATGAATTCAACGATTCAATCTTTAATAGTAGGTGTTATCCTCTTAATAGTTGTATTTTATGTTATACATAAGATATTCAAGATGGTACGAAATCGCAAGGCGCCAACATCTGCTTGTTGCGGGTGTAACAAGCCTTGCAAGGTCGAAAAAATAGATAAGAAAAGATAGAAAAAAAATAAGCTCGAATATTGGAAAATAGAAAAATATAATATACCTTTGCACTCGCAATCACTCAAAAGAATAAGGGTTCCTTGGCCGAGTGGTTAGGCACCGGTCTGCAAAACCGTTTACGGCAGTTCGATTCTGCCAGGAACCTCTAAAAAAAGCTCACTATAAGTGAGCTTTTTTATTTTTAAATCAATCCCAAAAACGCCAAGCGAATCGTTTCATATCTACATATCCCTTTGGTGTAAACGATATTCCTTCTCGGGATAATAGTTCTTTCTGCTCAATCCAGTCGGGGACAAGTCGTCCTTGACAATTAACGACCCGATGACAAGGGATATTCAGGTTTTTAGGAACAAGTTTTAACGCTCGTCCTACCAAACGGGCATGCTGGGGATACCCCATTAAAACAGCGATACTTTTATATGTTATCACTGTTCCTGATGGAACTTGACTAACTATGTTATATACTTGTTCGTAAAAATTGTCGGGAACACAAGACATAAGCGTGGCTATAAATCCTTATACAAAGGAATATCGGGTAAAAATGTATAACTATTGGTGGTATAATTTATATGGCAACAATAATGTTTCATACCATTAGAAACAAACAAATAGCTCACTTGCAATACAAGATTATATCGAACGATCTGATCGAAAGTTTTTTGTGTAATCTCGACATGAGGCGCTTTATATTCCGCTATACACAATGGATTCCCGTTTCGATCATAAACAATCGTATCACATCGGCGATTACATTTGTTGAGAGTCAAAGAGATTTCATTCCCGATTAATCCGCGAGGAAATTTTTTTTGATTAACAAGGTAGGCAACAAAATGTTGCCTGACCCATTCTTCGGGAGTCAAGGTTACATATCGCCTTCTCAATTCATCGAAAATAAGAATCTTATCTTTTTCTTGTTTTACTTTATAGGGATACGGCGGTAGATTTAACTCGATCATCTCATATTTGATATTTGTTCTTTCTAATTATTTCTGTAAATTTACTCCAAAATTACATATTTATGAAGACAAAGCAAGAAATTGTCGAGAATTGGCTACCCCGATATACCCAAAGACCCGTTAAAGATTTTACGAAGTATATATTATTGACAAACTTCTCTAAATATGTCGAAATATTCGCAACCCACTTTCATGTTCCTATTTTAGGAGAGGACAGTAATATGCCTAGTGCATCGGCCGATGGGGTGACGATTATTAATTTTGGAATGGGTAGTGCCAATGCAGCTACGGTTATGGACTTGTTAAGTGCCGTAAAACCAGAAGCCGTATTGTTTTTAGGTAAATGCGGCGGTATAAAAAAGGTAAACAAATTAGGCGATTATATTTTACCGATAGCTGCCATTCGTGGGGAAGGGACATCGAACGACTACTTTCCACCAGAAGTCCCGGCATTGCCGGCTTTCATGTTGCAACGGGCAGTTTCCACAGCCGTCAGAAATCACCATCGAGACTACTGGACCGGAACGGTTTACACGACAAACCGTCGGGTATGGGAGTTTGACGATAATTTCAAAGACTATTTACGTCGCATACGTTGTATGGCTGTCGATATGGAAACAGCTACATTGTTCTCGGTTGGATTCGCAAATCAGATTCCGGTAGGAGCATTGTTGTTGGTTTCAGACCAGCCGATGATTTCAACGGGAGTTAAAACGGAAGAAAGTGACAAAAAAATCACACGGGATTTCGTAGAAGAACATGTGTTGATAGGAGTGGAGGCTCTAAAATTAATCATAGATAAACGGACGACTGTGAAACATTTGAGATTCGACGAGGAGTAATTATGGCTAAAAAAGATACCAATCAGCATCTTGCCATTTTGCAAGACATTCGCAACAAAGTATTTAAGCCCGTTTATTTACTCATGGGCGAAGAATCGTATTATATCGACTTAATCTGTGAGACAATCATCGAAAATGCCTTGAAAGACTCGGAAAGGGATTTTAACCAAACCATTCTATACGGGGCCGATATCGACGATTTCGCCATAGTGGTCAATGCAGCAAAGCGGTTTCCCATGATGGCTGAACGACAATTGATTGTTGTTAAGGAAGCCCAGAATATCAAAGGGGTAGATAATCTTCTATATTATTTACAAAAACCGTTGATGAGCACGATCTTAGTCATTTGTCATAAAAATGGCTCGCTTAAAAACAAGAAGGTTGTTGCCGGCATTGAAAAAATAGGAGTAGTATATGAATCGAAAAAATTATATGACAATCAGTTACCGGCATTCATAAACAACTACGTAGTAGCGAAGAAACTGTCGATCGACCCCAAAGCAGCTTCTATGATGGCCGATTTTGTCGGGAATGACCTAAGCCGACTTAGTAGCGAACTTGACAAATTATCGATTTCACTTCCGGAAGGGGGGCTTCGCATTACCCCCGAAATCGTAGAACGTAATGTCGGTATCAGCAAAGATTTCAATAATTATGAATTGCTGAATGCAATCATCACCCGGAATATATTAAAAGCGACTCAAATCATACAATATTTCGAACAAAATCCCAAGAACAATCCGCTGGTTGTCACGATAAGTGTATTATTCAATTTTTTTTCAAATCTTATGCTATGCTATTTTTCGACAGACAAGTCGGAGAATGGAATTATGAACGAACTGAATCTAAGGTCTTCTTTCCAATCCAGAGATTATTTGACAGCCATGCGAGCTTACAACGCATTTAAATGTATCGACATTATCGCATTGATACGCCAGTATGATGCTCGCTCTAAGGGTATAGGCTCAGGAGCTTCGAGTAATGACGGAGACCTGCTTAAAGAATTGGTTTTTAAAATAATGCACTGATTTGATTAAAAGTGATATAAATATCCCAGTGATACCGTTATTATTTGGCTGTGGGAAGCCGCGAATACATCTTTCTTCCTGTTTTTGAATATATCTCCCAATCCATAATAGTATCGGCCTTCCAATACGATACCATGTGTTTTCTTTATACGAAACTCAATACCTGCTCCTGCGGTAATACCATAATCAAATCGATGGGCTATATCCATCGTATATATTTCTTTTACCTTACTTTTTTGGCTGAACTCAGGCAAATTATAAATGTCAAAATTGCTTTTATAACTATCCCCCAATAAAAGTCCGATTTGAGGTCCCGCATTGACAAATCCACGCACGACACGATTGCCAAAGAAGAAATGAGTCAGAAATGGAATTGTCACATAATTCAACGTATGAGTATAGGTATAGGGATCTTCTTCAAAAGTTTCGTTCCAACCGCACTGAGTAAAATTGATTTCAGCAATTAACCCGAAAAATTTTTCTTCGATATAACGAACCGATACCCCGCCGGTGTAACCCAAAAGTAACGATTGCGTTACAGTAGGAGTAAACGAAACTCTCGAAAGGGTCGTTCCACCCTTTACTCCCACTGTAAATTCAGGTTGATAATCACTTCTCTGTGCCAATCCTGATTGCAGAGACACAACTGCTATAACAAATAGTATGTATCGAAAAAGTTTCATCGTTTATTCTCTAATTTTCCTGATTGTGAAATTAGGTGTAAAATTGATGAAATAAAAAGATTTATTGATAAAGCCACTCCAATTGTTTACACGTTGAAATGAAAAATCGGTTTGTATGCGATCGATCGAAGGCCGAATATCCTGTGACGCAAAATTCTTCCCATGTTCCCGTATAGCCGAAAGGAAATATATTCCGGTATCGAATCCTAATAAAGCATATTGAGGGCTGGCATTTATCATATCCTTATTATACCAATAAAGGAATCGTTTGTGAAACGTCTTAGTATCTTCCTCGAACGGATTGGCATAGAACCGGGAATATAAATAAGTATTTAGTTTATAAAATTCGTTCAGATATTCAGGAACCTGTGTCAGCCATTCCGGGTATCCGAAAAGTGCAATATCCAAATCTGCTCTTTTTTCTTTCAACGATTCAATAGGCGCTACAATTAAAGAAAGAACCTTCTTTTTGGCCGAGGTAGGTACAAATACAATCCCGCTTGCATCTGCCAATATAGAATCTTGATCTAATAGGTTCAACTCATTACCGAACTTTATTTCGTGATAAGCGATATGAGCTCGATTCAATTCTTCTTTCAGACCGCCGATAAAATCTCTTTTGTCGGGTTCTTCCGGTGTATGAGATAAAAATACGACTTTCCGATTTCCCAAATAACGGATAAATCTGTCAGCAGCTTCTGCATATAAATAGGAATGAGGAATATTGGTTTGGAATACTTTTGCATTGTGCGAAACCTCCTCGTTTTTAAGCGAAAAAGTATTAACGACATTTATATCGTTAGCCAGTCCGAAATCAGCGATTAACTTTATATGACTGTCATTTTCAGGAGCGATAATCAAATCCATTTCTTTTAATATCGGATCTGAAAGAATACGACGAACCGTTGATTCGGACTCTTCGGAATCGTACGCATATACATTGATAGAGGCCCCTTGACGTTTAAGGCTGTCTACTGCCATTAAAAAACCCTGATAATACTCGGTATATAAACAGGCTTTCGTATCGGGAGACGACTGTCGCAACATGAACGGTAGTATAACCGCGACATTGATTACCCCCTTCTTGTCGCTTTTATATAACTTATTGTATATATTATTGATTTCTGCACTCGTGATAGGATTTTCAGCAGTAACTGTATTGTACTCTATTCCTGCGGGAATATTTATTATATCGTCTTGCTTTATTTGTTTTATGTTCGGATTGCATTTCTTTATCTCTTCAACAGTCGTTCCAAACTTTTTTGAGATACTATATAAAGTCTCCTTTTTCCTTACTTTATATTCCGTATACAACTGTTTGGGCTCTATCGTAACATTTAATTCTTTCGTATCGGGAGTTATGCGTATCACGGAACCCTTCTTCATATGAGTAGGGGAAATACCGGGATTAAGTTTCAAAATAGTCTCTATGTCAACATCATATCTTTTTGATATAGAGAATAAAGTTTCTCCGTCGGCAATCGTATGATAGACATATTCATTCGAGGTCCCGTTCGAAGAATCCTCTACAACTTCACTATCGGCGGTATTCATTGCTGTTTGAGTGTCCTTTTGTACAAGAGGAATAGATTGTTTCTCAGGTTTTTGATAACGTTGTGGAATCTTTAAAGTCGCACCGGCTTTTATTCCACGTTCAGAACCCGGATTAAGTGCAATAATGCTTCTAATAGGAACTTTATAAGTCTTTGAAATAGAATACAGGGATTCTCCCCGTACGATTGTATGTTCAAATGTGCTTTCGATTTCCGGTTCAGAATCTTGTTTATTCACGCCCTTATTTGTCGGAATCATGAGCAGCTGTCCTTTTTTTAAGCCATTTTTAGCGGCAGGATTATAGCGAATAATTTCCTCCTGAGAAATACCGAATTTATGAGATAATATATAAAATCCCTCCGACGGTTTAACCTTATAAATATAAAATTCTTTCCCGTCTATAACCTTTGTTTGTAAATTCTCCGTCTGAGCAGACAACAAAAAAGTAAAGGCAAAACAAAATAATAGAGCTATGGTTATTCGATTATATTTCATATTTTCAAATCGTTATCTTTTATATACAAACTTGATATACAAGAAACAAAAGTATATAAAAATATCGTTAGTTGCAAACCCGATCGAGATTATGGAAATCATATTATCATTTCTCTCTCGGAAACGAGATTATTGGGAAATTTTAAATTCAAGATACAAACACGATTACTTGAAAAATTGTAACTTTGTCATTCATTATTATTTGGATAAATATGCGTAGATACCTGCTATTTTTCGCGTGCATCATTACAATCGGTGAGTTATATGCTCAACAAATTACCGTATCGGGGGGGGGAAGACCTGCCTATAACCATACGCCAGAGATTAGTACCGGTTTAACAGGTGGTGTTTTTGTGATATATTCGCTAAATAACGCAACGATCGAATTTTCGGGGGAAGATGATTCTCCCATTTCTTGGTGCCTATTCAGGGAAATCGGTAAAGAATCTTCTACACCGATAAGTGGAGCTATACAAAACGGGAACATTTCTACATTGAATATTTCGGAAGCCGATTGTGGATATATAATTGAACAAAATGGAGAGAGTTATTATTTATGGATAATCGATTATTCCCAATCTCCTTTGATTCTTAATGCTGTTTCTACATCAAATGAAGAAGGTCAGTGCGATATGACCACATTAATGCTAGATGGGGAAGGGAAAAAGCTCAATTACTACTCGACCAATGGAGCCCCTAAATCGCTACGCCGTGAGCTCACGGTTAGTTATATGAGTTTGACATGGGATAAAGAGTCTCTGGCATATACCCAAACATTCCAGACTGAAACGGTGTATGACTTTTCTTCTTCTATCCAAGTACCGTCTCCTCTCTGTAATACCGATTTTACAGTAACAGGAGATCAGATATTGAATTATTGGGGTCTGTCGCAGACGGCATCGACCGAGGAATATATAACATCGGCGATAGGGGTGACAGCGACGGCAGAACAAACATATCGGGAAGATGCCACGAACGAAGACGATAGACATCCCACCGATTATTTGGGAGGGTCTGCACCGGCCGAGATCGAATTCAAAGCTTATGTAACGGATGCTGTTACTCATATCGAATGGGAATTCTCGGACAAGGAGGACTTTTCAAATACAATTGCCCGGTATAACGATGAAACCTTATGGTACACTTTCAGAGACGAGGGTGTCACTTATGTTCGCTTAGTCGCCAGTAATAGTACCGCTACATGTCAGGCATACAGCGAGACATTCACCATAAATATCGGAGAACCTCGTTTGGAAGCACCAAACGTTTTTTCACCGGGAACAAGCCCCGGAGTTAACGACGAATGGAAAGTAGCTTATAAATCGATCGTTAGTTTTAAATGTTGGATATTCAATAAATGGGGAGTTCAAATGTTTTACTTCGATAGCCCCGATCAAGGCTGGGACGGAAAGTATCGTGGCAAATATGTAGACCCGGGAGTATATTATTATGTAATAGAAGCAAAGGGGGCAAACAATAAAAAGATGAAATTAAAGGGACACATCAATATATTACGTCCTAAAAATTAATGGATATAAGTAAATGACGCCAAAGAGGTATTTTTTTATTGTACTGTTATTTTTGTATACACCGCTGTTCATTAAAGGGTATGCAAATACGACAAAAGAATTTTCCGATGTAATCGTTCCCGAATTTCCACTACAAGTGAAATTCGCAAATGAGCTTGTAGATCTGGATCGTCTGGATATGTATGAACGATTCGACAGGGAACTCACCACGCTATGTTATATGCACTCGTCTACATCATTAGCCATAAAACGAGCCAACCGATATTTTCCCATATTGGAACCTATATTGAAAGAAGAGAAAGTCCCGACCGATTTTTTATATTTGGCCGTTATTGAAAGTACCTTGAATCCAAGAGCCGTTTCACCGGCAAAAGCCGTTGGTATCTGGCAAATTATGCCTCGTACGGGAAGAGAATATGGACTAGAAGTAAATAACGATATAGACGAACGCTATCATATAGAAAAGTCCACTCGCGCAGCCTGCAAATATTTGAAAGATGCTTATGAAAAATACGGTAGTTGGACGACTGTCGCAGCATCTTATAATGCCGGTATGGGACGTATATCGACCGAATTGGAAAAACAGCTGGCCGATCGATCGTTCGATTTATGGTTAAACGAAGAAACATCTCGTTATGTATTTCGCATTTTAGCCATGAAAGAAATATTTTCTTCTCCGGCAAAATATGGATACAAACTAAAAGCCAAACAACTCTATCAACCAATCAGATATTCGGAAATAAAAGTAGATACCACGATTAACGACCTAGCCGTATTCGCTCAATCTAAGGGCGTTTCTTATGCCCAATTAAAAGAAGCCAACCCGTGGCTTCGTTCCCGTTTCTTACCGGATAAGTCCAGAAAAGTTTACTATATAAAAATACCGATGAAAGACGATTTGTATTATACGAAACGTAAATTTACTACTTATAAAAAAGAGTGGGTGATCGACAAAAAATGAAAGCAGAAGAACAAATTGAAGTATATGGGGCTCGTGTCCATAATCTTAAAAATATAGATGTCAATATTCCTCGGAACAGTCTCACCGTTATTACAGGATTAAGCGGCAGCGGCAAATCGTCATTGGCATTCGATACTATTTTTGCCGAAGGGCAAAGGCGTTACATTGAGACCTTTACAGCATACGCACGGAATATGCTCGGAGGTATGGAGCGCCCAGATGTAGATAAAATAACCGGATTGAGTCCTGTTATTTCCATAGAACAAAAAACGACGAATAAAAACCCTCGTTCGACCGTAGGGACAACAACGGAGATATTCGATTTCTTTCGGTTGCTGTTTGCGAGGGCAGGGGAAGCATACTCTTATTTATCGGGGGAAAAAATGGTTCGTTATACCGAGGAGAAAATCATTTCTCTGATAATGGACCTATACCAGAATAAGAAAACTTATATCCTCGCTCCATTGGTTCGTAACCGTAAGGGTCATTATAAAGATTTGTTCGAGCAAGTTCGGAGAAAAGGTTATTTGACGGTCAGAATCGACGGAGAGCTACGGGAAATAACGCATGGAATGAAACTCGACCGTTATAAAAACCACAGCATCGAACTGGTAATCGATAAACTGATCGTGGATAAAGACGATGAACGGCGTTTGCAGGAAAGTGTCAAGACTGCGATGAAACAAGGAGATGGCCAACTGATTGTTCTCGATGCAGAGACACAAGAAATAAGACATTACAGCCGAACATTGATGGACCCGCAAACCGGGTTGTCTTATAGTGAACCTGCTCCTCATAGCTTTTCATTCAATTCCCCACAAGGTGCTTGCCCGAAATGTAAGGGACTGGGATATGTCAATATAATTGACAAAAACAAAATTATCCCGAATGACGAAAAATCCATCTATGAAGGAGGAATCGTTCCGCTTGGCAAATATAAAAATTCGTTGATATTTTGGCAAATCGCCGCAATTTGTGAAAAATACGACAGTAGTTTGAAAACCCCTATCAAAAATCTTCCGGAAGAAGCGTTGGACGATATACTGAACGGAACAGACGAGCGTTTGCAAATTAAAAACGAATCGCTGGGAACTTCGAACTATTTTTTATCGTTCGACGGTCTGATAAAATATATAGAAATTCAACAGCAAAGCGATGCTTCATCGCAAGCTCAAAAATGGGCCGGACAATTCGTCACGACAGCTACATGCCCGCTATGCGAAGGGCATCGTTTGAACAAGGAGGCTTTACATTACAGAATCGCAGGAAAAAATATTGCCGATCTAGCCGATATGGATATTTCGGAATTATACGAGTGGGTAAATCATGTAGAGGAATATTTATCTCCTCAGCAACGTAAAATTGCGGCCGAGATTCTCAAAGAAATACGTAACAGACTACATTTCCTCGTCGATGTGGGATTGGATTACTTATCCCTGAACAGAGCTTCTGCCACATTGTCGGGTGGAGAAAGCCAACGGATAAGATTAGCGACTCAAATAGGGTCTCAATTGGTTAATGTCCTTTATATTCTCGATGAACCCAGTATAGGACTTCATCAACGGGATAACACTCGGTTGATTCAGTCTTTAAAAGAATTAAGGGATATGGGGAATTCGATTATTGTAGTAGAGCACGATAAGGAAATGATGCTCGAAGCCGATTATATTGTAGACTTGGGGCCTCGGGCTGGACGGCTGGGAGGAAATATCGTTTTCGCCGGAACTCCGAAAGAAATGTTGAAAACCGACACTCTTACGGCTCGATACCTTACCGGTAAAAAAGAAATCGAATTTGCCTCCCAAAGGAGAACAGGAAACGGAAAAAAGATAATACTATCAGGAGCTACCGGAAATAATCTAAAAAATGTGACCGTCGAATTTCCTCTGGGAAAATTCATTTGTATCACAGGAGTTTCGGGTAGTGGTAAATCAAGTTTGATTAACGGGACTTTGCAACCTATCATTAGTCAAAAATTTTATCGTTCTTTGCAAAATCCGTTACCCTATGAGAAAATAGAAGGATTGGAAAACATCGATAAAATCGTAACGGTCGACCAATCGCCGCTGGGTCGAACGCCTCGATCGAATCCGGCCACTTATACCGGTGTTTTTGCCGACATACGCAACGTGTTCGTCGAATTGCCGGAAGCCAAAATCCGAGGTTATAAACCGGGGAGATTCTCGTTCAATATTCCGGGAGGACGTTGCGAGGTTTGCGGAGGAAATGGATATAAGACTATCGAAATGAATTTCCTGCCCGATGTACTCGTGCCTTGTGAAGCCTGTCATGGGAAACGATACAATAGAGAAACCCTTGAAGTAAGATTTAAAGGAAAATCTATTGCCGACGTTTTGGACATGACCATCAATCAAGCCGTAGAATTTTTTGAAAATATACCCTCTATTATTTCTAAAATTAAAGTTTTACAGGACGTTGGTCTCGGATACATTAAACTGGGGCAGCCGTCTACGACATTATCAGGAGGGGAGAGTCAACGGGTAAAACTGGCTGCGGAACTTTCAAAAAGAGATACGGGTAAAACTCTCTATATACTGGACGAACCTACCACAGGTTTACATTTCGAAGATATTCGAGTATTGCTCTCTGTATTGAACCGGTTGGTAGATAAAGGCAATACCGTGATAGTCATTGAGCACAATCTGGATATAATCAAATGTGCCGACCACATTATCGATATGGGACCGGAAGGCGGTAAAAATGGAGGATATGTTTTAACGACGGGTACTCCGGAAGAAGTTTGTGTACAGGATACTTTTACGGCTCGTTATTTAAAGGCGGAATTAAAGATATAAGAAAAACGACATATTACGATTTTGAAAGATAGAAAAGGGCTCAAAGTATAAAATTTGGACCCTTTTTTTACACTATTTACAGTTGTAATATATTTTGAATCAATAATATAAATCTATTTCGAATAGGATTTAAAGGGCTTATAATTCTCATATTTTTGAACAAGATTACATCTGTACTAGAAAAATAAAATCTCGTGAAGTTGAGTTATAAACCAGCTTGCAGTTTACATTTGTAATTTATAACTGCTGTTTACAAATGTGACACACAAAACAAAATCACACAAAATAAAAATCTGTAACTCATAAAGGGTAGGGGTGTTACATTTGCATATCCACCAAGTACAGAGATACATAAACAATTATTATATCTACAATATATATAATACAAATAATTAAAAACCAACGTTTTAATATGTTTAATGTAAAGTATATTCGAGGTATAACTTCGAATTTCGAACGATACACGCAGGCTGTTTTTTTATATACAACAAATAAAATATTGATTTCTAAATAATTATATATATAAATGTAAAATAATACTTTTAATAAATATTCTTATTGGTAAACAATGAAGGCTATTTACGAAGTATACCTCATGTTGTTTTATTTGCATTTGTAAATCACAAAATTTACAAAACAAACTTGTGTTTTTTTATTTATTCTTGTTACATTTGTAAACTATAATTTTATTATTACGAATCTATTTACACCCCTAAAAATGGAAGAAAATGAAGCTCTAATTGTTGCCGAAAGAATGAAAAGTTTTATCGAGTATAAGGGTATATCTGTTACGCAATTTGCCGATGCAACTAAGATACAGAGATCTTCAATGTCTCAAATTTTGGGTGGACGAAATCAGAAGATCAGTATCAATACCATTGGGAAGATACATTCTGCCTATCCCGACTTATCTATCTATTGGCTGTTATATGGAACAGGCCCTATGATTTTGACGGCGACAATACCTCCGGCCGAAAACATTACCTCACCCTCCAAAGAATTTTCAACATCTTTATTTCCCGAGGAGAATGAAATAAAACCGGACGAATATACAGCTCCTTCAAAATATTCGAGGGAAAATGACTCTAATATTCATCAAAAGCAGGACCATAAACTTGAAAATGAAGAAATAACAAACTTAAAAGCACCATTTTTCGAGCCATCGGAACAGGTCGTAAAAAATAAAAAAGCAACTAAAATCATGATTTTCTACTCCGATAATACGTTCGAGACATTTTCCCCGGACAATGAATAACTCGTCTTTATCTTTTAAAGGAGAAATAAAACGATTGCATAATCCGATAAACTTTTGTTTCGCTTTTGGGTTTATACTATCTTTGTTCAGCTAAAATAATTTTATGAAAAAATATATTCTTGACTTTCGGGTTGTTGAAAACACAAAACTGCACGATAATTATGCTCTTTTGAAATTGAAACCCGATAATAATGAACCGTTGCCCGATATGTTACCCGGGCAGTTTGCCGAGGTTCGTGTAGACCGGTCTCCCGGTACATTTTTAAGGCGTCCGATTTCTATCAATTTCGTCGATTCCACTCGCAATGAGCTATGGCTATTGATAAGAAAAGCCGGTGAAGGAACTCGGACTTTATGCGATTTGAAACAAGGAGATAGTATTAATTTAGTTTTACCATTGGGTAATACATTCAGTTTACCCGATGAAACAGATTCGAATATATTGCTTATCGGAGGAGGCGTTGGAATAGCCCCGATGCTATATTGGGGTAAATACTTAAAAGAACGGAATTATACCCCCAAATTTTTGTTAGGATTCCGTTCAGACAAGGATATACTGCAATATGAAATGTTTCGGCAGTTTGGAGATGTATATATTTCCACCGAAGACGGTTCTTTGGGCGAAAAAGGATTCGTGACTCAGCACTCCTTGTTAAATAGTAAACTCGATAAGCTGTATGTTTGCGGCCCGAAACCCATGATGGTAGCCGTAGCCCGATTTGCTCATGAACGAAACATATCCTGTGAAGTATCTCTCGAAAATATGATGGCCTGTGGCGTAGGCGCATGTCTCTGTAAATCTCACAGACCTTCTTATTGCCGGCCCCTTTCTCTTTTGCGTAGAAGATACGATCGAAGGCAATACTTGTGTATGTAAGGAAGGTCCTATCTTTAATATAGAAAAACTAAAATGGCAGATTTGAAAGTAAATATAGGCGGGTTGCTTTTGAGGAATCCCGTAATGACGGCATCGGGAACGTTTGGCTACGGCGAAGAGTTTGCCGATTTCGTCGATTTATCTCGGCTGGGAGGAGTCATTGTAAAAGGAACGACGCTGCATCATAGAGAAGGCAACCCGTATCCACGTATGGCCGAAACGCCTTCGGGAATGCTCAACGCAGTAGGATTACAAAACAAAGGTGTCAATTACTTCATCGAAAATATATATCCTCGCATAAAAGATATCGATACCCATTTCTTGGTAAATGTATCGGGATCCTCAATAGAAGACTACGCCGTCACGGCAGAGAAAATCGCTGCATTGGACAAGATTCCGGGAATTGAGTTAAACATCTCTTGCCCGAATGTGAAAGAGGGTGGAATGGCTTTCGGGACAAGCTGCCAAAGTGCTGCCGCTGTGGTAAAAGCTGTGCGTGCCGTTTATCCTAAAACTCTGATTGTCAAACTTTCGCCAAACGTTACCGATATTACCGAGATAGCCCGAGCAGTCGAGGCCGAAGGCGCCGATGCTGTATCCTTGATCAATACTCTGCTGGGTATGGCTATTGATTCAAATCGTCGCAGGCCAGTACTCTCTACAATTACAGGGGGATTATCCGGTGCATGTGTTAAGCCCATCGCATTGCGTATGGTTTGGCAAACTTACCATGCCGTAAAAATCCCTATTGTAGGATTGGGTGGAATCATGAACGCCACCGATGCCATTGAATTTATATTGGCCGGTGCATCTGCCATAGAGGTCGGAACAGCTAACTTCATAGATCCTCAAATAACTGAAAAAATAGCGGACGGAATAGACGAATATCTCGATAGGAATAACATTGCATCCGTAAAAGAGCTTATTGGTGGTTTAATTTGTAATTAATTTATTATCAATAGTATAAAAATAGCGAATGTGAATTGTTTCATCTAATACAATCCACATTCGCTATTAAAGTATCAGTTTAATATTATATTTGCGAGCAGATATTAAAGCGTTACTTTATATCTGTATAGCTTGTTAGAGCATTTCAACCGACCGTTTGATAAATTTACTCAGAGCCTCTCCCTTCAACATATTATTGGAAAGCAGAGCCAAGTCGACCAACTGACGAACCAAAGGTGTCCGGTCGGCATAAGTCTTCAATATATCCGATTCCTTTGCTCTCAATTCTTTTGCCTTTTCCTCAGCATGCTTCAAAGCCTCCTTATCTGCTACGGGAATTTCATCGTCCTTTTTATCTTTTTTTGCCTCTTGTAACCGTTCGATTTCTTCATTGACAGTTTTCAGCTCGTCCAATATAGGAGTTAATTCACTCTTACAAGCACTTTCGGTATCAGCAATAACCTTTTGCGAAAGAGGGTGATCTGTGTTCACTATGAGGTTATAGCTATCGGGAAGCTCCCCATAGAAAGCCATTCCTGATTGTATAGCAGCCATATCTTTCATACGACGCATAAATTCATTTTGCGTAATAACGATAGGTTGAGCAGTCGCACCTACGGGCTCGAACATAACCAAGAAATCGCTTTTCTCCATAGCAGGGATCTGCGATTTGAAAACAGAAGTCATCATATCGCGCTGTTGCTCATCGAGAGCTGTATTTGAAGTTGTATCCGATTTCTTGATTAGTTTATCGATCAGATCGCTATCCACGCGCACGAAACGGCTTTTCTCTAATTTCTGCTCCAACATACCGATGAAATGAGGATCCAGCTGTCCGTTCATCAATAGTACATCGTAACCTCTTGATACAGCCGTATCGATATAACTGTATTGTGCTTCCTTATCAGTGGCATACAGATAAACGAGTTGTCCGTCTTTATCGGTTTGGTTGCCCTCTATCAGTTTTTTATATTCATCGAGCGTATAATATTTATCCTCCGTATCTTTCAATAATACGAATTTCTGAGCACGCTCGTAGAATTTCTCATCAGACAGCATACCATATTCGATGAAGATTTTCAAATCGTCCCATTTCTCCTCGAACTGTTTGCGATCGCTGTTGAATATCTCTTGCAGACGCTCTGAAACCTTTTTAGTGATATACCCCGATATTTTCTTTACATTAGAATCGCTTTGCAGATATGAACGCGAAACATTCAACGGAATATCGGGTGAATCAATCACACCCTGTAAAAGCATTAGGAAATCAGGAACGATACCCTCTACCGAATCGGTAACGAATACTTGGTTGCAATATAATTGTATCTTGTATCGATTGATATCGATATTATTTTTGATTTTCGGGAAATAAAGAATTCCCGTCAACTTAAACGGATAGTCGATATTCAAATGAATCCAAAACAGAGGTTCATCTATTCCCGGATAAAGATCGGCATAGAATTTCCTGTAATCTTCATCGGTCAAATCTGTCGGCTTCCGAGTCCATGCAGGCTCCATATCATTAATGACCCTATCCTTGTCTGTATCGACATATTTCCCGTCTTTCCATTCTTGTTCTTTTCCAAACACAACGGGAACAGGCAAGAAACGGCAATATTTTTTCAACAGGGTCTCGATACGTTGTTCTTCAAGGAATTCCTTATTGTCATCATCGACATATAAAATAATATCTGTTCCCCGTTCGCTCTTTTCGATATCGGTCATCTCGTAAGCCGGAGAACCATCGCAGCTCCACATGACTGCTTGGGCTCCTTCTTTATAGGATAATGTACGTATTTCTACTTTTTTGGAAACCATGAAAGAAGAATAAAATCCCAGCCCGAAATGCCCGATAATGGCATTCGCATCATTTTTATATTTTTCCAAAAACTCTTCGGCCCCCGAAAAAGCAATTTGATTGATATATTTGTCTATCTCTTCGGCTGTCATTCCTATACCGCGATCCGATATAGTCAACGTCCCCTTATTTTTATCAATCGACACTGTGACATTCATCGTGCCTAACTCACCTTTGAAATCGCCAAAAGAAGATAATGTCTTCAATTTCTGAGTGGCATCCACAGCATTAGAAACGAGCTCCCTTAAAAATATTTCATGGTCGCTATACAAAAATTTTTTAATGACGGGGAAGATATTGTCGGTTGTAACCCCAATTGTACCTTTTTGCATAATTGTATATTTTTATCATTTAAATTTCTGACTATGATTTTTCAAAAAAAATGCCAGACTCTTTGAGTCTGACATTTTGACTTATTCAACTATTATTTGTCATTTCGTTTGGGAATTATGAATCGAAGACACGATCTTCTGATTCTCCTTATCAAAATCAACGACAATAGTATCACCTTCTTGAACCGTCGCCCGAATAATCATTTCGGCAAGTTCATCTTCGAGGTATTTCTGTATGGCCCGTTTTAGAGGTCGGGCTCCAAACTGAATATCATACCCCTTTTCGGCAATAAAGTTTTTGGCATCGTCGGTAATAGTCAGATGATAACCCAGTGTTTCCACCCGTTTGTAAAATCCGCTTAGTTCCAAATCGATAATTTTGAAAATAGATTCTTTATCCAATTGGTCGAACATTACAATATCGTCGATACGATTTAAAAATTCGGGAGAGAAAGCTCTATTCAACGCCTTTTGTATAACGCCCCTCGAATAATCCTTTTCCGAAACAGTATTAGTCGAGAATCCTACTCCTTGTCCAAAATCCTTTAATTGACGCGTACCGATATTAGATGTCATAATCAGAATCGTATTCTTAAAATCGATTCTACGCCCCAAGCTATCGGTTAGGCGTCCTTCGTCTAAGACTTGCAACAATAGATTAAAGACATCGGGGTGAGCCTTTTCTATTTCATCGAGCAGCACAACCGAATAGGGTTTACGTCTCACTTTCTCCGTTAACTGTCCTCCTTCCTCATATCCCACATATCCCGGAGGGGCTCCGACAAGTCTGGACACAGTAAATTTCTCCATATATTCACTCATGTCTATTCGGATAAGAGCATCTTTCGAGTCAAATAAGTATTCGGCCAATTTCTTTGCTAAATGTGTTTTACCCACACCAGTAGGGCCCAAAAACATGAAAGTGCCGATAGGTTTCCCCGGATCCTTTAATCCTACACGATTTCGCTGTATCGCTTTTACAATTTTATCGACAGCATCATCTTGCCCGATAATTTCGCGCTTCAACTCTCCCGACATAGCTAAAAGTTTATTTCCCTCAGCTTGTGCGATACGCTGCACCGGGACACCAGTCATCATAGCGACAACTTCGGCAACCTTTTCCTCATTGACAATCTCTCTATGTTGTTGCATCTGCCTTTCCCAGTTTGCTTTCGCCGATTCAAGGGAAAGTTGCAATTCTTTTTCCTTGTCTCTAAAACTCGCCGCAAGCTCATAGTTTTGGGATTTAACAGCATTTATTTTATCTTCCCGGCAAGTCTCTATTTGAGCCTCCAAACTTTCGATTTCTTTGGGGACAATAATATTAGAAACATGCACTCGCGCCCCAGCTTCGTCCAATGCATCAATGGCTTTGTCCGGGAAATTACGGTCACTTATGTAACGGTCTGTCAATTTGACACACGCCTCCAATGCATCATCGGTATAGGTGACATTATGGTGATCCTCGTACCTACCTTTTATATTATTGAGGATTTGCAGAGTCTCCTCGGGAGTTGTAGGCTCGACCATAATCTTTTGGAAACGGCGTTCCAAAGCACCATCTTTTTCTATATTTTTCCTATATTCATCGAGTGTTGTAGCACCGATACACTGAATCTCTCCCCGCGAAAGAGCCGGTTTTAACATATTGGCAGCATCAAGAGACCCTGTGGCTCCACCTGCACCGACAATAGTATGAATCTCGTCGATAAATAAAATAATATTCGGATTCTTCGACAACTCATTTAGAATTGCTTTTATACGCTCCTCGAATTGTCCTCTATATTTTGTTCCTGCTACAATCGAGGCCATGTCGAGAGAGACAAGTCTCTTATCGAATAGCACCCTCGACACTTTACGTTGCACGATTCTCAAAGCAAGACCTTCTACTATCGCAGATTTTCCTACACCGGGTTCCCCTATAAGAACCGGATTATTCTTCTTTCTTCGGCTCAATACTTGTGCCAATCGTTCAATTTCGTTTTCACGTCCGACAACAGGGTCGAGCCGACCTTCTTCGGCAGCTTTTGTCATATCGGTCCCAAAGTTGTCCAATACGGGAGTTTCATTATTACTACGCTGAGCAGTCGTACTATTTCTGCTTTGCTGTTCCCTCCGATAATTTCGGTCTTCCTCCAATTCGTCGTCATCATCGTCCGTAAATCCGGCGCCCATGCTCGGCGAAGGGAAATCCGGCTTCTCATTACCTTTTAAAAAAGCTGCCACTTCGTCATAAGTTATGTCATTCGTGTTTAAAATTTTTGCAGCAGAAGAGTCCGGCTCTTTCAATATAGCCAACAATAAATGTTCGGTGTCGGTCTCCGAACTTTTCATAAATCGAGCTTCAAGCATACTCATCTTTAAAACTCTATCTGTGCTTTTACTAATAGTCAACTCATTCGTTTGTTCCATGTGATTATTGGAAGCGGACAGTTCATTTTCCAATGAACTTTTCAGTGTTCGGAGGGAAGCTCCGAGCCCGACCAATACATCGACAGCACGATTCGCACCGTCACGTATAATTCCTAACAATAAATGCTCGGGAACAATGTTGGAATTTTGAAGGCGTTCAGCCTCTTCCCGGCTATAACCGAGAATTTCCTTAACATGTTGTGAGAAGTTTCTTTCCATAAACAATCTGTCTCCTTTTATTAATTTAGCAAATATACCACCTTTAAGCCAAATAATGGCGGGTATTTATTAGTTTATTATATATAACAAATAATATGCCGAAAATTCCTATTCACAAAAGATTATTTCTTGAATTTGGTATCTCGATTTTTCAAAAAATGGTTATCTTTGTACGCTAAACAGCATAATTTGTATAACCAATTTTCATCAAAATAAATGATTGATCAAGATAGAATTTTAAAAATAGACATCAAACAAGAGATGCAATCGGCCTACATCGATTATTCTATGTCGGTGATTGTAGCTCGTGCCTTACCCGATGTAAGAGATGGTTTTAAACCGGTACACCGCAGAGTTTTGTTCGGTATGGACAAATTGGGTAATACATCGGATAAGCCTTATAAGAAATCAGCAAGAATCGTGGGAGATGTGCTGGGTAAATATCACCCGCATGGCGATTCGTCGGTATATTTTGCATTGGTGCGTATGGCGCAACCCTGGTCTTTACGTTATCCTTTGGTCGATGGGCAAGGTAACTTCGGGTCTGTCGACGGCGATAGCCCTGCTGCCATGCGTTATACCGAAGCTCGCCTTTCTCGTATCGCAGAAGAGATGCTTCGAGATATTGAAAAAGATACGGTCGATTTTACTCCAAACTTCGATAACACATTAGAAGAGCCAACTGTTTTGCCGACCCGAATCCCCAACTTACTAGTCAATGGAGCTTCGGGTATTGCTGTGGGTATGGCAACGAATATGCCCCCTCATAACCTGTCGGAATGTATAGATGCTTCTGTCGCCCTAATCGACGACAGAGAATTGACGGTGGAAGACCTGATGCAATATATCAAGGCTCCCGACTTCCCCACAGGAGGTATTATTTATGGTTTTGCAGGGGTAAAAGATGCTTTCGAAACAGGACGGGGCAGAATCGTAATTCGGGCAAAAGCCGAGATTGAAGTAGACAGCACCACAGGGCGGGAGACCATCGTCGTATCTGAAATACCATATGCCGTCAATAAGTCGGAATTGATTAAGAAAATCGCCGATTTGGTGGAAGAAAAACGGTTAGAAGGCATTTCCAACATCAACGATGAATCCGACCGAGCCGGAATGAGAATCGTTATCGAAGTAAAACGAGATGCCAATGCAAGCGTTATTTTAAATAAATTATTCAAAATGACCGACTTGCAATCCTCTTTCAGTGTCAATAATATTGCTTTGGTAAACGGGCGTCCTCAAACACTAAATCTAAAACAACTGTTAGAGGCGTTTGTGGATCATCGCCACGAAGTCGTTATTCGCCGCACTCGTTTCGATCTGGCGAAAGCCGAAGAAAGGGCGCATATTCTTGAAGGACTTATCATTGCATCCGATCACATAGACGAAGTCGTTAAACTGATTCGGTCATCACGGACTCGTGAAGAAGCCAAGACTCGTTTAATGGAACGATTCTCGTTGAGCGAAAAACAAGCTCAGGCCATCGTAGATATGCGTCTGCGTGCTCTGACCGGTTTGGAAAGAGAGAAGCTTGAGAAAGAATACAGAGAATTGATGGAACTCATCAAAGAGTTGAAGGCAATTCTCGCAGATGAGAAGCTGCTCCTTGGTGTAATCAAGGAGGAAATCCTGATCATCGCAACAAAATATGGCGATGACAGAAGAACTTCTATCGGCATTGATATGGATGATGATATCACAGTTGAAGATCTGATTCCGAAGGAAAATGTTGTAATCGCTATGACAAAGCTTGGCTATGTAAAGCGTATGACAATCAATAACTTCAAGAGTCAGAACCGTGGTGGTAAGGGCATCAAGGGCATGCAGACAATCGAGGATGATTTTATCGAGAATCTGTTCATGACAACGACGCATCATTACATCATGTTCTTCACGAATCAGGGACGTGTATATCGTCTGAAGACGTATGAGATTCCGGAATCCGGACGTACTGCAAGAGGAACGGCAATCGTAAACCTCTTACAGCTCCAGCCGGATGAAGTGATCACAGCAGTCATTCCAATTCGTGAGTACCATGAGGGAAGATACCTGATCATGGCTACAAAGAATGGTATGATCAAGAAGACAAAGATTACCGAGTATGCAAATGTTCGTAAGTCCGGACTTGCAGCAATCACCCTGAAAGAGGGCGATGAGCTGATCGAAGTAAAGGCAACGAACAATACGAAGGATATCATCCTGATTACAAAGCAGGGTATGTGTATCCGCTTCAATGAGAAGGAGGTTCGTTCAACCGGACGTACATCGATGGGTGTCATCGGTATGAGTGTTGCCGGTGATGATGAGGTTATCGGCATGCAGCTTGATACACAGGGCGAAGCACTTCTGATCGTATCCGAGAATGGTCTTGGTAAGCGTACTCTTGTTGAAGAGTTTACACCACAGCACCGTGGCGGTAAGGGTGTGAAGTGTTACAAGATCACAGATAAGTCCGGAACCGTTGTAGGATTTAAGGCGGTCAATGATGATAACGAGATCATGCTGATTACCAACCAGGGTATTGTAATCCGTCTCCTGTGTAAGGATATCTCTATATTAGGCAGAATTACAACCGGTGTGAAGCTCATCAACATGGATCTGGAAAGCGACATTACCGTTGCAAGTATTGCAAAGGTTCGTCAGAAATCTGCAGATGAATCCGAGTCTTTAGAGATGATGGAACGCGAGATGAATGAGGCAGACAATGAAGAAGGTAATGTAGAAGAGCCGGAGAGTCCGGAAGATAAGTAAATCGTGAAAAGAGGGAAAAGCGATGAACGATAGTATTAAAGAGGGCTTGGAAGGTCTTTCCAAGATGGATGGCGTATCCAATTTCTTATATGCACTTATGTACTGGGTAGGTGTTATATTTGTATTGTTATTTGTGACATACATTTTTGTTTCGATTTATGTGCGTGCACAGAATAAGAAACGCGGAATTGATACGAAGGATAAAGACGACTATTTGGATGATTAAGAAAAGGGCTGCTATATGAGAAATCGTGTAGCAGCCTTAGTATGTTAAAAAGGAGTAAACCATGCGAACATTACACACAGACAAAATCATTGAAGCAGTGAAAGAAATGTGTATCTCGGCCAATCTGTATCTGGCAGATGATATGGATGGAAAGATACGTCAGGCGGCAAAAGAGGAAGACAGCACACTCGGCAAGCAGATCTTGAATCAGTTGATCGAGAATATGGAGATTGCCGGAGAAGATCAGACACCAATCTGTCAGGATACAGGAATGGCAGTGTTCTTCGTGAATGTTGGACAGAATCTGCACATTGAAGGAATGAATCTCACAGATGCCATCAACGAAGGTGTGAGAAGAGGATATACGGAAGGATATCTGCGAAAATCTGTCGTAAAAGATCCGTTGCAGCGTGAAAATACCGGAGATAATACACCGGCAATCATCCATTATGATATTGTACCGGGAGATCAGCTGGAAATCACGATTGCACCGAAGGGCTTTGGAAGTGAGAATATGAGTAAGGTCTATATGCTGAAGCCGGCAGACGGAGAAGAAGGAATCCGCCAGTCTGTGCTTGCAGCAGTGAAGGATGCCGGACCAAATGCCTGTCCGCCGATGGTAGTCGGTGTCGGACTTGGCGGTGATTTTGAGCTTGCGGCAAAGCTTGCGAAGAAAGCACTCACGAGACCGGCAGGTTCACACTCGGAGAAGGCACATATTGCGAAGCTTGAAGATGAGATATTGGAGCTTGTGAATAAGACTGGTATCGGTCCTGGAGGACTTGGAGGAAAGACAACGGCGCTTGCAGTCAATATTGAAACCTACGCAACGCATATCGCAGGTATGCCACTTGCAGTCAATATGTGCTGTCATGTAAACCGTCACAAGACAGTTGTGTTGTAGAAATATAAAGGATAGGGATGAAATGACAGAGAAAAATGTACAGGAGATTGGATGGATGCATGTGTAGGTTATAAACGAGAATCATGCGTGCCTGAAAGAAAGGAGATATGTACTTGGGAAAGGTTTCAAATTATATCAACCAGAATATGGCGAAATTCAAACAGATTTACATACGTTATGCTGCGAGTATTTTCTGTGCGTTTATCATAGCGGTTGTGAGCATCATAGCAAATCAGAAAAAAGGGTTTGATATAGAATCTATCGTGACTGTGTGTTCTATCTGGCTTGCCGGAAATTTTCTGGTTGAGAGTCTGTGGAAGAAAACAGCAGAAGAAGCACAGAAAAACAAACAGAAATGGCTGATCGGATATGGCATAACGTTTGTGATTGCAATCGTATTTGAGAATTTGTCAGAGATTTTTAAAGCACAGAAAGCGGATATACCGAATCTGATATTTGAAAGTATCCTGTATTTTTACATTGCATGCACGGTGCTTCTTGCAATTTATGTATTGCTCCGGCAGCAGAAACTGGATCTGCCACATTGTATCGGACGGATTATATTCGCATTGCTCCGGGCAGTTGGTGTCTATCTGGTGTTAAATATTGCGGTTATCCTGATTCTTGAAATTATTGATGCATTGCTTGTGGATATAGATACGTTCAGAGTGGAGTTGAATATCCAGTTAATGCTGAGTGCACTTGCGTATTTTCCAACCTGCCTGCTTGCTGTCTCGGACACAAGCGAAGATAACGCGGCATTTACGAAGAAATTTGTATCGTATGTGCTACTTCCATGCGTGTGGATTGCGATGTTCGTAATCTATCTCTATGTGGTAAAAATCTTCGTGACGCAGGAGGTTCCGAGCAACGAAATCTTCAGTATCTGTGCAAGTCTTTTTGCAATTGGTATGCCAATCTGGATGATGGCATCCGGGTTCGTGGAGGAGAAGTCTTCACGTTATAAGAAACTGATCCATATTACGAAATATATCTATGCACCGTTTATCCTGCTTGAAATCTATTCTATGTCAGTGCGTGTCAAAGCATATGGACTGACGGAGCAGCGATATGCGGCGTGGATGTTTATCTTGCTACAGGTCATCTATATTCTGTGGGAGAAAATCTATGCAAGGTATGCAAGACTTGCAGGCAGGAAAAAAACATATAATAATCAGGCAGATACCGGTGATACAGGAACAGAACATGCAAATGAAATAAATCAGACGAAAACACAAATAAACTGGCACTATGAAAATCTGATTCTAGTCTTAGTTGGATTTTTATTTGTCGGACTTCTGCTTCCATTTGGAAATGCGCAATATCTGTCGTATCAGTCACAGAAAAGCCGGTTAGTTAAGAATCGGACATTGGATAAGAAAGTGGCTGCGGAAGCATATGATTATTTGCGTGGAAATGCGTATGGCAGACGATACATAAAGACCAATCTCATGGAAGCGGAGCAGGATGAATTACATAACATGCTGTATGACCGGGACAGTGAAGATCAATGGAAATCCGTGTATTTCAATGCATATCCGATTGAAGAGGGTGGATTGACCATCCGTGGTTATGAAAAAATCTATGGGGTAGATGAACATTGGCGGGATGAATGTTCTGTTCAAGAATATGAGAGCAAAACAATCACAGCCGGAGACAATGTATATGAGGGTGTAGATCTTACTTCCTGCATTTCGTATTATAAGGACTTGGAAGATAAAAATGAAAATCAGGATGTAGATGAAAAAGATAAAGTCTACGAAATTCAAATCAGTGATACAGAAAAACTGATTGTAACGTATATCAGTTTTGAAATTGATGATGAGCAGACTATGATAAAAAGAATGTTTATAAAGGGATATATGCTGACGAAGTAAACACAATAAAAAAATAGTGGAGGATTAGAGAATGGAACGACATATTGCAGTACCATTTAGCGAAGAGGAATTAAAGGAGCTTCATGCAGGAGATTATATCTATCTGACCGGCACAATCTACAGTGCCAGAGATGCTGCACACAAGCGGATGTATGATGCCATCTGCGTGGAGCAGGAGAAACATCCGGAAGCAGATTATACCGGTGCAAAGCTGTATGAGGATAAGATTCTGCCATTGGATATCACAGGAAATACAATCTATTATCTCGGACCAACACCGGCGAAGCCGGGACAGGTCATCGGTTCCGCAGGACCTACCACGAGCAGCCGTATGGATAAATATACACCGCTTCTGCTTTCAAAGGGGTTGAAGGGCATGATTGGAAAAGGCAAGCGCAGTCAGGCAGTCATTGATGCAATCGTGAAGGAAAAAGCTGTGTATATGGCAGCTGTCGGCGGAGCAGGCGCACTTTTATCAAAGTGCATCAAGGAGTCCGAGGTAATCGCTTATGATGACCTTGGAACCGAGGCAATCCGTAAGATGCGCGTAGAGAATCTTCCTGTTATCGTTGTGATCGACAGCGAAGGACACAATCTGTATGAGACGGCGGTTGCAGATTATCTGAAGGAGCATAATTAATATGGCAAAAAACAAGGTTAAAGTCGAATATGATGACAGCGTTGATTATGATGCGTTACTTCGTCTGGTTGATTACCAGCTTCAAA
>OGLE01000842.1_pt1 | contig 28238 bp, 24 predicted proteins | sample 1572671 | NCBI WGS metagenome assembly OGLE01 (sample SAMEA2581923, study PRJEB24529) | metagenome | biome: Human gut stool | place: China | collected 2011 | reverse complement strand
TCATTTCGCATGCTTCATGATATATGAAGCATATCATTTCGCATGCTTCATGATATACAGTTGCTTATTTTGCATGTCAACTATTGCGCCAACTGCATGCATGTAATCACAGCCTAAAATGCCGATAACATTCTTGTTCAAGATCAAAGATAATGTATTCAATAAATTGTCAATGTTTGCAAGATATGGCCTAATTTTGACTTGTATTGTAGATATTTGTAAATTGACATCAAGTTTGGAATCAGCACATTCAATTTGACCAAGAAAATGATTGACATTTGTCAATGTACTTGAATCAACTTTGACACACAAGCTATCTGCAAGTGATTTGATCAACATTGTACGACTTGAACCAGTGTCAATAAGAAGATAGCCTTCAATGTCATTAACAGTTGCTTTGACAAAGGGCAAGTTCTTGAACACAATTTGTGCTTTATGAATGTCATATGACTGCTTACATGCAATACTTGTACATAGCATCAATAAGGCAACTGCAAATATTTTGAGTTTTTGTAGTTTTTGCATAGTAGTTAAATGTTAAAAAACATGTGAACATTTAAGTTCACATGTCTATATGTACAATTAGATTGCAGGTCCCATTTGCTGAGTTGCTGCAGTCAAATCAGGTATTGTAACAGCATATGAATTTTCATCAAATGTCACAGTTGCAACATTGGTATTTGAATCAATGCCAGTGTATGACACAGTTGATCCTGCCGGAATGACTGTGCCATCGGTTGTTGTCAAATCTTTCAAACATTTTAGTTCTGCACCAACTTCCAACTCTTCATTGACATATTTCAATGCAGCAATGACTGAACGCTTCTTTGAAAGACTTAAAGACTCATTTATTCTACCACTACCATCTGCAGGCTTTCCAGGCTTTGTTGCGGACATCAATTCATCTGCTTTCTTAAGCTTGTCTTCATACTTTTTCAATATGTACTCTTTTACTTCTTTTGCAGGCCCCATATCAGATGGCTTGCGAACATGAGTTGCAATCATTGTCAGGCTGCCCTTGTCAGTTTTTCTCATGTCTTTGATTTTGTCATCAAATTTAGACATGATGTCAATAATCTCTTCTACTGTCATTGAATCAATGACTTTGTTGTAAGCTTTTGCTGAATAGCCTTCATTGATGAAAGATTCATTCATCCAATCAATGCCAACAATTTTACAAAGTTCTTTTTGAACTTCTGGTTTCACTGCGGCAAATGCAACATCTATTGAGGTGGACACTCTTTGACCAGCTTTTAATAAAATTTCATCAATTTTTTGAATTTTCTTGATGTCATTGCAATCTGCATAGGCACGAGCAAAAGCAACTTTATTTGCTTCATCAGATTCTTTAGATTCAGAATAATCACGACATCTACTAAGAATATGCATAATTATATCCATATTGACTTCTTCATCATCAAGATTTTCAAACTTTGTATCATAAATATTGTCTGCAAGTCTATAGCCTAATTCTTTTGAAATAGCAATTTTGTCTTTTTTGGACATTGTATTCCATAGTTCAGCATATGACTTTGAGCCTTCATTCAGCATTTCAGCTTTTGCATCCGGCCATTCAGCTTTGATTTGATTGAAGAAGTCTTTCTTTTGATCTTCACTCAATTCAGCTGGGCTTTTTACACCAAACTCTTCAAGTTTTGCACGGAAAAATTCACGATATGCATCTTGAGCTTCTGATTCATCACATTCATTCAATCTACCACTACCATCTGCAGGCTTTCCAGGCTTTGTTGCGGACATCAATTCATCTGCTTTCTTAAGCTTGTCTTCATACTTTTTCAATATGTACTCTTTTACTTCTTTTGCAGGCCCCATATCAGATGGCTTGCGAACATGAGTTGCAATCATTGTCAGGCTGCCCTTGTCAGTTTTTCTCATGTCTTTGATTTTGTCATCAAATTTAGACATGATGTCAATAATCTCTTCTACTGTCATTGAATCAATGACTTTGTTGTAAGCTTTTGCTGAATAGCCTTCATTGATGAAAGATTCATTCACAGCAGTCACAACTTCCAAAGCTACTTGTAGTTCTTTAGGCATGTCTTTCAAATCTTTGCCTACATAGTCTTCAGCATCATATGCAAGGCCATCAGACATGATTGCAAGTTTCAAAGCATTCAAGCGTTCTTGAGTACTGTATTCAGACCAACCTCGAGCTTCAGCTTCATTCACAACTGTAATAGTCGGTTTAGTCAAGCCTCCAAGACGCACCATTTTGTACATGACAGATGTCAACAATGCATTGACTGCATCAATCATTGAGTTAATGTAACCTGGCATGTCTTTTTGCAAGCTTAACAAGTCATTTCGCAAATCAAAACATGCTTTAACTGGATTTGCTTCATTGATGACAACTGAACTGTCAAGTGTGATGTCATAGTCAAATCGACATGCTTCACCAAGTTCATCAGCCAATGCCGGCAGTTCAGTGTACAAAGTTTCCAATGCCAAGTGTACTGCATTCACGTTTGGTGCATCAAAGTCATTGTTGTGTAAGACATGTGCATAGTTGACCATGGCATAAGTGCTACTGATAATTGTTGTCAACCGAGCAGTGTCAGCAAGTGAAAGTGCTTCATCAACAAATGACTCATTCACAAACTCTTTTTCAAGCAATGCTTTCATCTTGTCTCTGTCACTGTCACTCACACCTGAATACTTTTCAGCTTTTGCAATTGCTTTTGCTTGAGACATTGCTACTTTATATAAGTCTTGCAACTCTTCTTCATTGGCGGCTGAAATAATTTTCTTATAGTCAGCATTTTCAAGATTTGCACGTTTTGCAATCTTTTTGTATGTCGGAATCAATTTTTGTTCATGACCTTCATTGCCATAGTCATAGATTGAACCAACAAGTTTACTGACTTTTGCTTTGTCAATTGACTCATCAACAAATGACTCATTCACATTGTTGGATTGCAATTGACAATGTGTCACGAAAGTGTCATAGTCAGTTGAGTAAGTGCTTTCAGTGTCAACAACTTTGAACTCGATTTGTTTGTCTGTGACTTTTGTCACGTTGACCATTGTACCAGAATTGAGTTCGATCCCATCCATTGCAGTTACAATGTTGTACTGCTGATCAACTTCAACCGGAACTTGAACTTCGGCAGACTCGAGTACTAACCGAGCAGTTCTATAACTCATTTTTCTTTTTTTCATATCGATATGATTTTTGAATTTGTTACTTTTACAAAAAAAGAATGTTTTTATATGTACATACTACATGTCAAAAGTGCTTTGCAAATTTTGCAAAGCATTTTTGACATGTCACTCTGTTATAGCTTAATGTCTTTCAAGATATGTTCATATAGGCTTTTTAAAAACGAAACATTTAATGGCAGTTCTTGTTGTACATATTCAATGTCATCTGTATCTACTTTTGTACGTTTTATAACTATACGATTATACATACGAAGTTTGTCATCATTAGATTCAATTAAGCCAACAATTTCACCATATTGCTCAGTCTGTAATGGCTGTTTAAAACGCCAACGTCTATCAGACGAATATAAAAAGATTCTATTGCAATAGTCAATGCATTCATTAAATTCATTCAATAAATTTTGATGACCATTAGCTATTAAGAAGTTTTTCAGATATCTTTGTTCATTATAGGTTATCATAGCTCTAACTTTTACTCATCCAAACCGTTATGATGCATAACAACTGAATCTGTTGACTCAGATATTTGTTCTTTATCATAAAAAAGCCGAGTTTCAATTGAACCGCCATAGTCGCATTCAGTTTCAATGCTAAGTTTCTGCATTGTTTCTTTGATGTACATTGACAGAAATGGTTCATGTACAGATTTCCAAGCTTCATATTGAAGTTTCAATGCAGATTGTTGAGCTTCTTGTACTTTTTGTTCTGCCGTTGTTTGAGCTTGTTCTAGTTGTTTTTGCAATTGAAATACTTTTGCATGTAACTGTGAAATGTCTTGATTACGTTGTTCCAGTAATTGTTCGAGTTCTTGTTTTTTCATATCCTATAAATGTTATGTTATTATTTATATAGTTAATATACAACAAAAGTGCAAAATTTGCACTTTTTGAACAACTATTTTTACAAAAATGCAAAAAATAACTGAGCAATGCTCTGTCACTGCCCAGTTTTCTAAATTTGATTGATATCAAATATCTTTTGATAAAATTATAGTACTACAAGTATGTGATGAGTTGCAAATTTATTGTTGTTGATTGTTTGCGTGCCAGACATACGTTGCTTGGCCGCAATCATATATTTCAACATAACCATGTTTTAGCATAATTTCTTCATTTGAAGAACCCTTGCCATATGATGTGCCAAGTAATCTATCAGCACCATGCATTCGTAAATAGTTATCTGTGAAATGTTTATTTGTGGACATATTATACCAATGTTTACCAATACTTACATATGATTGTACAAAACCTAAGTCTGTATAAACTTTGCCAGTAAACTTAGATAAGTCACAATATGATATAATTGTGTTTGGCTTATATGTTTCAACAAAATACTTAAATAGTCGTTTAGTACCACCAATTATACGTTTAGAAGAACAAAGTCTTATAAGTTCATACTCATAATTTTTATTGTATCTTGGTTTACCAAATGTCATAACTTGTACAAGTTCATTTTCATAAAATAGACCAAGACATATGGTTTGTTTAGTTGCACCATTTTGTAAATGATATTGTTTTAAAAATTTGTTTGCATCATATTGAGATATTTCACATATTGAGCATTTACGTGCATAAATTGCAATGTCAGCTTGTAATTTATTTTTAATTAATGATATAACTTTATCTGCATTGTCCCAATCCCATATACATAGCAGTTGATAACCAAGTGCATTTGCATGCATAAGTTTATTATTATGATATATTGAATCATGTGGTATATTATCTTGACTTTTACCCTTAATAAAGTCATAAGAATACGTGCTATTATGTGTAAATGATGGATTAATTTCTATAAGAAACTTTGTATTAATATCATACAAATCATATCTATAAATTTTGTCATTTAGTGCAAGTTCTAATTCTTGTGCTAAATTAATATCAGTTTCTAATTGAATAAAATCATGCCACCATTGTTGAATATCAGATATTCGTTTAAATGTTAGTTTGCTAAAGCAATTACCATATTTTTCAAGTTTTGTCTTTACTATTGCTTTGATATTACCATTTGTATTGCCATATTTAGTTAAGTTTGTTTGTTTACGTTTAGCAGGATTAACAAATAAATGGCCATAACGTTCAAGTTTTGTTTCAATAACTTTTGTAATATTCCAGCCTGCATAGCCATATCTATCAAGCCTTGTTTTAAGTGTTTTTACAAATGCATCAGGTCAATATATATGACCGTACTTTTGAAGTTTAGTAGCAATTAATTTATTGATATCACCCATAGCATTACCATATCGTTCAATTTTTGTCTGTCGAATTTGATCTTTGTCACCAAACATATGACCATACTTTTCAAGTTTAGTTTGTTTGACTTTATCAATATTTGTATGGGCACCATATTTTTCTTGCATAGTTGCAAGTCTTTTATCAATAGTTGATTGATTTAATTTGCCATGTTCAGCACCAAATTTTTTTAGATTATTAATTCGACGTTTGTATTGGCCTCGTATGATTGAATGTGTATTAATGCGACCATTTGCAGTTTTATTGATAAGTGGTGTATTTTGCAATACTTGTTCAAGCTCAATTTCAAGTTCTTGAATACGTTTATTTATATCTTCTTGTGTCATATTGTATCTGTTTTATTATATTATACAATATGTTGTATGCATTTGCAAAGACTTAAATTACAATATTGTTACTAATACATTGCTAAATTAGTTTTTAGTCATATGCTTAATAAGTTATGCATTTGCAAAGACTACAAATAAAAAGTCAGTGTACAATCGTACACTGACTTGTTGTTGAATATCTAACTTATTATAGTTGAATCACTTATTAAATCCAACCATAGTCAGAATCAATTGCAAATGTTAAATATGCCAATTCCGGGTAAACCCCTGTTTCTGCGAAGGCGTAATCAGACTCAATCAACAGCTTCGGAGCAGCAGTGCCTTCAGCGGTTATTTCCACCGTTGAAGCTAAATCATACGGCATGAATACGCATCCCTGATTGATGTTGTCAATGTCAACACCATCAGCAGTTTTGTTCGTTCTCAAAACAAGAACTGACATGTCATTGATCATTTGTTTCGGATTACAATAGACTTTGATTCCAGCAAGGTCACCCGCATAGAATAAGTTTTTGTTATCCTGTACCAATGTATTGTCCAGTGCAGCAACAAAGTTCTTCTGAGCTTTCAAAGCTACCAAAACAATCGTGTTCACTACAACAGCATCACCGGCACCGAAACGAGACAAGTTACCAAGAATTGCGGAAGCTGCCAAAATACGGGTTGCAATACGAGCCTGACGAGTGATTTGGTTTTCAGCTGCTGAGTTAGATTCAGCATTCGGAATCATACCAAATTCTGCAGTCCGGTCAACTCCATTCTTGTCAATGAAAGCCGGTACTTTGAAATTCGTGAAAGCTTTTTCAGTGTTTCCAGCGTATCCAAGATACAAGTTCAAATTATACTGTTGAGCAGCCAACAATTGAGCATGTGTAGTAACACCAAGAGCACGCATTCTGCGAAGACCCATGTCATTGATTGACTGAGTAATTTCATTTTGCATGAAATTCTTAATGATGGAAACTGAATCCAATCCACGAGCTTTCAAGTCTTTTACTTGACGACGAGTCAAAGCACCCCAAACTTGATAAGTCTTAACCTCAATTGCTTTGCTGAATGTACGGAGTTCCAACATTTGAGAATTGCCCCATTCAGATTGAGCACGAGACATTGGATCGCCGTCTTCATTCAAAGTAGTGAATCCATGAATTTGTTCGTCACCGGTGCTTACCAAGTCAAAAATGACTTGAGTCATGCCTTCCAACATCGTTTCAACTTGACCAGCATCCTTAACTGTGAACATTTTGACAGTTTGTTGAGCAACGTCAAACAATGATGCAGTTGCATTTGCAGTCATTGCACCAGCAGCGCCAACAGTAAAGATTCCTTCATTGCGGATGATAACCCAGCCGGCAACACGACTCAATTGAACAAATTTTGCTTTAACAGCCAATTTGCCTTCTGCACTGTCACCAATGTAGAACACGTCACCAGGCTTCAAAGCATGCAGAACTTTTTGATTTTCAGCATTGTACAGTTTAGCAAACTTAACTAGAAAATATCTTGGTCCACTGCCGGTTCCAAGCTTCCCACCACCATATACAACATCGACATAATCAAGTTGTACAAGTGGAGAATATACTGGAATTGTCGGAAGCAAATCAAACAATATCGTCTGAGCTGCTAAGTTCATGTTCAATGCCAAAGTGTTGGCAGCTACATCAATTGAACCAACTTTACGTCCAGGCTGTCCAAATTGATTTGCTGTGCCCGGATCAGCTGGGAAAGCAACCGGTCCAACACCATTCAAGTTCTGAGACATAACAGAATCAAAACCTTCATTGATATATTGAACATTTTGTGCTAATGCTGATAAAAAGTACTTTTTGTTTTCAGGCACTTTAGTTCCAAATGCCTCATCAATTACAGCACCCCATTTTTGTAATAGTTGCTGACGTTGTTTTTGTTTTGCATTCATTTTTATTGAATTTTTGGATGAATTTACAATAAATATTGTTTCAAATTTGTTGCAATTTTAAAATTGCATTTTTGAATATGTATATTCAACTTGTAAATGAATGCATATTAAAAATGTGGTTATTTTAAACTATTTGATTGCCATATCCAAGTTTGTTGTCCACAATCAAATATTTGTGCAAAACCTTCTTGTAGCATTAATTCACGATTATTAGTGCCTTTGCCATAATTAGTTCCAAGTAATATATCAACACCATATCGTAATAGTAAATTACCTGTAATATGTTTCCAATCTTTACAACCTAAAATTCTTTGCCAGTGTTCACCCAATGATGTTGATACTAATTTAAAGCCTAGTTTTTCATAAACTTTGCCAGTAAATTTTGACAGGTCACAATATGATACAATTGTTTGTGGTCGCCAATGCTCAATAAAGTACTTAAATAATTTCTCAGCACCGCCTGCTATATATGTACTTGAACATAATCGTAATAGTTCATATTCATTAGAATTTGACTTTCTACCATGTCTAGTTTTACCAAATGTCATAACTTGTACAAGTTCATTTGTTGCTCTATCAAATAAGCCTAAACAGATTTGTTGTGATTTTAATGGACCTTGTAAATGATATTGCATTTGAAACTGTTTTACAGTTTGCATATCAATTTCTGTAATTACGCATTTACGTGCTTGTATAATTGATGTTTTATGTTCAATACCATTTAAGCACTCACCAATATATGTTAAAACTTTATCTATATTATCCCAATCCCAAACTGTAATACAATGATAACCATGTTGTATTGCATTTTGTGCTCTACTATAATGATATAATGAGCCCTTAGGCTTATTTTTAGTCGACCACTTATTTAATAAAGCATAGCCATAAGTTGAATTATGTGACCATGTTGGATTAATCTCAATCAATAAGTTTTTGTATCTTAAGTCATAAGAACACTTGCCAATTCTATATTCTAACTCCATATCAATACCAAACTTTTCTTTAATTAGCCATTGCCAGTACTTATTTTTTGATGATTTAGTTTTATAAGAATTTTGACGTGCTTGAGGTAATTCACATGGATAGCTAACACCATATTTTTCTTGACAAGTTTCAGCTAATTTTAACATAATGCCTTCAAGATTAGGCCCATATATTTTACGTTTGGTTTCTATACCTTTAATATTATTCCAACCTCGAATACCTTTAGCAAGTTTTGTTATTTTACATTTTTCTGTATTCACATAATTTTCATCACCGTATCGTTCAAATTTTGTTTGCTTTGCTTTCTTAATATTTACATATTGTTTACCATCATATCCATTGCCTGTGGAACCTTTTGCAAGCTTTGTTTGTCTTGCTTTTTCACGATCGCCAACATATTTTGTACCATAACGTTCTTCTTTAGTTTGCAATTCTTTTTCACGAACTTCTGGCAATTTCCATGTAGATGTAACACCATGCTTTATAAGGGTACCAATCATTGTATTGTAACGAGTTCTAATTTTTGAATGATTAGATATAACTGTTACACCTCGTTTATTGTGTTTAGTATTCAAAACTTCATATTCTACGGAGGCAACTTCTTTTTCACGTTGTTCAGCAAGTTCAAGTATTTGTTGTTTTATATTGTCTGCTAATTGCATCTTTTGCAATGTTTCTATGCTATAGTCTCTTCTCATATTTATGGTCTGTTTAATTTATGATATTGTACCACCAGCATAAGCATATTTGCAACATAAAAAGAAGCCTTGTACGTTGTACAAGGCTTCCATACAGATAGCAACTAGACTTTTATCCTTTATATGCAAACTATCCTTTAATTGCATCCACTAATGCTTGCTGTTCCGGCGTCAATCCATGTTCATTCAAGCCTTCATCAACGACCTTGGATTCATTCACCCAAGTTGAACGATCTTGTGCTTGGTAATTCCGGATTGCATTCCAATTGCGACTTCTAAAGAATGCCGCAACGTCAGCTTCATTTACGAATGTTCTAACAGATGCTTGAGTAGCAACCAAGTCACGTTGATCATCTGTCAGTGATTCAAAAATCAATCGATATGCTTGTGGCATTTTAGATTTCCAAATCGGTTCAGATTTGTGAACGTCAATCAAAGACTCATCTACAACTTTCAAACCCTTGTCAGTGTATAGTTTTTCAATTCTAGACTCATCTAAATTGATTTGCTTAATTGCTCTACGAATCTCAATCAAAGCTTCATCAGTGTTAACTTGTGCCAAGTATGCTTTTAACATCGATGCTAAAGTTGCTTGAGCATTTTCTGTCATGTCACCGGCAACTTCAATGCCCACCAATTGATTGTCATCTTTGGTGACTACAACTGAATAAGTTTCGCCATCACGATTAACTGTTTTGAATGTGAAGTCATCAAATCCACGGTCTTTCAACAATGCATTGCGAACTCCATCTTCAGCACTTTCATTCACCATTGACATGCAATCATCAACATCTACATCAAAGCCTAAATCATTTGCAACTTCAGCAACTTTTTCAGCCAATGCAGCTTTGTTGTCAATCTTATCAATGTCTGCAGCATCAGCTAATGCATCAAGCAATTCATCTTTCTGTTGTTGCTTGATTATGTTGGCATCAACCAAGCCATCAACCATGTCATTGACATCTTCCTGAGTAGGCTTGTCATCATTGCCAGCTTCATCAATGTGCATTGACTTGTTCGGTATAAACTTGATACGTGATTCATTGACTTGTTCAGCTTGCCATAATGCAGCCAGCCATTTTGTCAAATCATTGCGTTTTGCTTCAATGTCTTGAGCATCTTTGTCATTTGCATTTGCTTTTGCAGTATTGATAGCGTCTGCAATTGTGTCTGACAATGAATTGCCTTGCGGGTCAAGATTTTGAATTTTTGCGATTAAAGCTTCTGTGAAGAAGTTGTCAATGATGACCTTTGTGGCAACATCAAATTCTTGATATATTTTATCAGATGCGATTGATTCATTGACCTGTTTGCCATTGCATTCTTCAATGAATCCTGCAATGTTCATGCCAGTACGAATCATTGATTGATGTTCCTTACTTTGATTTGCAAATTTGTTTGCACAAACATGTTTCAAGTCAATTTCATCAATCAAGCCTTCACGAGCAGCTTGTTCACGTTGTTGTGCATTCAAGTTGTCCCAAACTTCAGCAACTTCTTTGTCAGATAATGCTTCATCAGTTGTTTCAACTGTTGCATGCTTTAAAATATCATCAATCAATGCAGCATCAACTTCATCCATGTTCAGTTCATTGGTAAATGCAATGACTGCAGTGGCCAAATTATTGCCAACTTCAATGTCAAACTTATCAGCAATGTCTTTTAACACTGTATAATCAACATTTGCAATTGTAAGTAGAGCCCATTGACGTTTATTTTCGTCAAGTGCTTCATCTTTAGCACCAGCTTTCTGAGATTTTTGCCATTCTCTGAATTGTTGCTTGCCTTTCTTGTTCAATTCTTTGAAGTCTTTGACATCGAATGTGACTTTCTTGTTACCAGCATTGACAGCTTGTACTTCCATTGTTCCGTCTTCTGAGACTTTCAAAACTTTGCCCCAGCCTCCAGGAACTTTTGCATTATCCAAAGCAATTGTCTTGCCTTTGTACTTAGCATATTCAGACATTGTAGTGTACTTGCCACCATTTTTTACAGTGTCTTTTGTCTGTTTGCCAGGTTGAGTTGCACTTGCTTGTTCACCGGCATTTTTAAGTTTATCAGCAAAATGTTGCTCAAGATACTCAGCAGCAGCTTTAGCATCACCTAAATCAGACAAAGTACGAACATTTGATGCAGACATGATGACATTACCATATTTGTCTTCATCTTTCATTTTCTTAGCCCAGTCACCCCACTTGGGATTGAGTTCAGATTTGATTTTGACAATCTGTTCAACTGTCATAGAATCAATGACTTGATTGTATGCTTTCTTGCTATATTTCAAAGCTTCACATACATAGTCTTCAAATGATTCATCAAAATCATCAACTCCATCAAGAGTTTTTTGCAATGAATTTGCAGCATTTTTGAGTTTGCCAAAGACATTGTCTTCATCATTTGCAAGTACTCGAATCAATGTTTCTTGTTGTTCCTTAGACAAGTCATTCCATTTAATGTCGGCTTCAACTGCTAAGCCAGTTGCTTTGATTGCAGCCTCACGAGTTTCCTGAGAAGCTTCAGACCATAGTTTTGCAATGTCATTGTCTTCAGATTCAGTCACCAATCCAGCTTCACGAATTGCACCTTCAATTGCTGCTTTGCTTTGGTCATTGAACATTTCCCAAGTCGCATTCACAGCATCTTCAACATTGATTGTGGCGTTTTGCATTGCTTTGGAAATTGCAGTTGCACGATCAGCTTCCTTAGCATTGAACCACCAATCACCGGCGTTGAAATCAGCAGATTCATCCATGTTATATTTCATTGCACTTACTTGACTTGATGTCATAGAATCAGGCAATTTCTTTAAAATTGTTATTTTACCACTGGTATCGGTTGACTTTTTAACATAGCCTGTGTATTGTAGCTTTGTGATATAGCCATCAAATGTTGATGAAGTTTTTGTAACTTTTGCAAGACGCTCAGCATCATCAATTAATGCTTCATGCATTTGCTTACGTGTAACTTCTTTACCAGCATTTGCATTAAACCATGCTTTAAAAGCATCAAACTGTGTAGAGCCTGCAGCTTCATCAACATTGAAAAATTCTTTGACAAAGTTTTGAGTTTCAGAAGACAATGCATCATAATCTTGAGATGCATTGAACTCAGCATCAGCTTGAACATAATTTTTAGCAAGCAGCCATTTCAAACGTTGTTCAACTGTTGCAGAGTTCCAAGCATCAACTGATTCATCTGAATTGTCAATGTAAGCTTTATGCTTTATCATTGTGTCAATCAAAGCAATTGTATGAGGCTCATCCTTTGAACGTTTTTTCAGTGCTTCAAGTCTTTTGATGTCAGCCGGCATAGTTTCCTTGTTATAGTCAGGAAGCTCTTTCAAAGCATCTACAGACAAATATTCATATTTGCTATTAATGTCTTTGTTATAGATGACATTGTCACCAAATTTGTCAACCCATTTTTTGGCTTCATAGTCGTAAAACTTGATTTTTTTAGATTTGCGATCAAATGCAACATTTACATTGTACTTCCAAGTGTCAGTGTTGTATTTTGATTCATTCACCACATTAATTTTGTTCAGTTCAGCTCTGATACTGTTATCAAGTGCCAACCAAGGTGTCTTGACAATGTCATCAATGTTTTCAGTGATTCCGGCAGCTTTCAACAATGCTTTACGACGATTTTCATTTGCAGCTTGCCAAACTGGCATACCAACAGATTCATCAGCAGAATCTTCAAGTTCAATCATGTCAGCTTGAGCTTTTTCAAGCTTAACCATGGCATCAGCAATTGCTTTTTGATTCTTTTCATCAATGTCAGAAAAGTTTTGAGTTTCAGCAACTTTTGCATCAACTTTTGCTTCTTCAAGTACTTCGGATTTTGCAGCATCATCTAAAGCTTGCCAACATGCATTCAAATAGTCAAGATTCAAAGATTCATTTGCAAAGTTTGATTTGAAGAAGTCAGAAATTGCAGGCTGAACTTTTTCAGGACATAAGTCTTCAAATTGTTTCTTTGCCAAGTCTTTATCTTCAATGCCAACTTTAGCAAGCAATACTTCACGATCATGCTCGGTCATTCCATTCCAACGATTTGCAATGCCATCATTGTCGCCTTCAGTTACGTAATCAATTTGCAACAATTTATGTAATTGTTGACGATCTTCAACACTTAACTTGTCATATGCAACACCAAGTCCAGTGTCACTGTAATCACAGCCAACTGTGTCAAGGATGCTCTCAACTTTCTGAATTGTTTCAAAGCCAAGTTTTGATGCATCTGCAGACAAGTAAGCTGCTATAAATGTGTTCTTATTTTGCATCGGATTTATATTTTGATTGTTTTGTTCATTTTCATCTTGCCAATCATCATCTTCAGATTCATTGACATAGCAAACTGATTCATTGATTGCAGTTGCATTAACAGGCGTCATTTTTGCATTTGCAAAGCCACTTTCTGCAACCAAATCATATGTAACCAATTTCAACAATGTAGTTTTGCCTGTTTTAGGGTCAACTACACCAATTGCACGACTGGAAATATAAAGAGGCGAGCCAGCTTTAGCAATTCCATATGCAACTCTACCACTTGGTGTGTCCAAAATGTCAATGGTGCCAATGAATGTTGAAGTAGTAGGGTCCCATTCAATTTCATTGATACGGTGTGAAACATTAGGATATTTTACCGTTCTTCGACGACAATGCTCTAGTTCACCAAGCAAAGACTTTGCTTTAATTTTAGGCATCAAAGTCTGAACCTGACTGTAATAGTTTGTGAAGTCATATGTTCGTCCATTTCGATTTTTTGTGTCATCGAAAGGTCCTGCAAATGTGCCCTTAAGACGCATAAGTACACCTTCAGGTGTTTGCAAATTTAATGACTCACATACAAATTTACAGTCATGTCTTGATTCAAGAATCAAAGATGCAGGCTTGCCTTTGTATGTTATTTGTTTCATTTTATATACGAATTAAATGTTTTTATGATATATGTACAAGCACCTTTGTATAATCTTTACAAAGGTGCAAATTTTCAGCTTAATTGATAACTACTCATTAATATATAGTTGTTATATAACAGGTTCATCTTCACTTATATCAGTCATGTCACCTGTATCTCCTGCATCTTCACCTGTACCAGGCTCATTTGCAAAATCATCACCAGGCTCATCACTCATAGAGTCATTTTCAATAGGACCATCACCCAAATCATCTACTGTGTCATTGCCACTCAAATCATTTTCTTGATCTTCTTGCTCTTTTTGTGCTTTTGCTTGTTCCATTGCAAATTTACGTTTTTCAGCATCTTCACGTTGTAACATCTTAGCATTCAATTCAAGTTCAGATTTTGGCATGTTTAAATACTTCTGAATCAGATAATCTGTTGACCAGAAATCTTTTTCACCAGGCGCAATGTCTAAGTTACGTTTCAAACTGTCTTTCAATCTTTCAATTGCATCAATACGATTTTGTAACAGTTCAAGTTCCATTTGAGTTTGGAATTGATTGTACTTGTTGTATGTCAATTGCAATGCATTCATAACTTCATTGTCACCAATGTACTGTTGTCTTAGCATGCACATTTGAATCCAAACTGCTTTGATAATGACAAACATACCAAATCGTGTCATAATTTTGTTTATGAATGCTGCAAAACGTCTTTCATCACGTTGAATTGATTCAGCTGAAATGTTCCATGTTCCACCAGAATCATCAAATCTTGACAAGGGCAACTTTGAAAGTCTTTGCAAATTGTTGCGAAAGTACTCTATTGCAGAAGTGTCAGACAAGTCCGGCATTCCAGTGCCAATGTTGTCAATTGAAGGTCGACCTGAATTCGTTTCAGCAAACCATATTTCACTGTTGAATGGAATGCTGGCACTACCATTTATTTGTAATTCTCCAGTTTGGTCATCAAACTCAATTCGTTCATGATAACGATTCATTGCTTTACGCAATGTTTCAGTTGCTGCAGCTTTTGTCTTACCTTTAGTTGGGATTGTGATTTGTGTTCTAAATCTTGATGCAGTTGTTGCATATGCAATTCTTGAACGTTCCATAATACGCAACAAATTGAATGCTCTTACCAAACGTTCAAGATATGACATTGTGCCAACACCATCTGAGTTCCATTGAAGATACAATACTTGTGAATCAAGCAAACGAACTTTGTTAGCACCAGTGTTCAACATGTTAAGCAAATTTGAGCCAGCATCCCATATTGAATTTAGCTGATTTAATGTAAATGATTTATCATATTCCCAAAAGTACATGTCGCCTTTACGCATTGGAGTCAAGCCAAATGCGTTTAACTTCTTAAAACCTATTATTGATGTTGGATTATTAATGTCATCATACACAATTTCCCAAGCCAATCGTCCACGAACAAGATATTCGCGCATTAAAGCTTGTATGTCTTGTCTGTTAGGCTCAACATTTTGACCATTGAATGCCATCAAATAATATATCGTGTCAAATGCTGTTTTAAAATCTTCTTGAATTGTAAGCTTTTCTTTTTCATCAATTTTAAGCTTATTAATGGTGTTAAAGTTAGCATCACAAAATTGATTTGAATCTGAATCAAACACGATACACTCATCGACCATTCGTTCCAGAATATCATCAAGTTCAGGCTCAGCCGACAACAAATCATATCTTGCAGCTTTCACAGCAGGTGCCAAGCCAAACATGTTCTGTTTTTGTTCCTGTAATGAGCCTTTTTGGCCGCCGAAAATATCTGCGTCATTTAAGACTACAACTTCTTGATCATATGTTGAAGTTCGATTGTCAGATGTGAATGCAAGTTTTTGTATGTCAATTGCTGCAGTTGATTTGAACAAGTTTATCTTGTTGACAGGAGAATTGGGACTGACATGCTTCAAAGCATTACCAGTGTATATGTTTGATTGTCGCTTTTTGGAACGATTTTGTTTTGGCATGGCCTACATTTTTTACCGTTATATATAATATGTATAAGAATGCTATGCATGGTATTCATGCATTTGAAAAGCTTCATTTGAAAATTATGTTTACTAGCTGAATATCTTCACAAACTTATGACATTCGTAAATCTGTTGGCTTATATGGAATCTTTTTGTCTTTTAGATATTGTAAATAGATTTGCAAAATTTGATTTGCATTCAACTTTTCATACTTTATAGATGGCAAGAACACTGCTTTAGACCATTGTTCATATGGAAAACAAATAGTGCCAGACATTAATTCAGGTCTATAACTTCTGAATGCAAACTCAACTCCAAACTTTTTGACAAAGCCTGCAACTTGTTGCCACTTCATTGGTATAGATTTTTGTTTTTCACGATACAATTCACCTTGATACATTTTCTTGAAAGCATCTACAATGGCACATAGTGTATCAATGCGGCAGCCCATAGGAACATGATGCAAATTTAAGCCCATTTCAACAACATTGCCTTCTTCACTAATATAATGACCAAATGCGAGCGTCAAGGGCATGCTATCCCACCATAAAATGTTATCTTTTGTTAAAGGCTCTAAATATCTAAAACTATAAAGTTTGCCTGGTTCCATGTAACTACGTTTCACAAACCATTCTGAATGCCGAATGACTTCTTTATTGAACCATTCTTTTGCTTTAGCACCACCATGCGGGTCCTGTTTCCATGGATTTTTGTCAATTTCTGTACGCAAATCCCATGAGCCTGACTTTACAAGTCTATTAAATAGACGTTGAGCAGCAGTCAAAACATTTCGACCCCATCTTTGTGCAGTGTCTATGAATTTGTTTTTGCTTGATGCATCAAGATTTGTAAACTTTGCCATGAATCAAATTGAAGTTGTTGAAAGTGTTTGTGCAATTGATAGTGTTTGAGTTTGTGTTGTTGAAATGCAAATATGTGCAATGCTAAATGTTGAAGAATCTTTATGTAATATTTCAGATACTGAAAAACCTTTCGGTTATTATTTTGAATCTCCAAATTTCTGAGCCTAATGCTCGATTTGTTTGTAACACCCATTGTTGTGCAGCATTCCATTTTGCCATGTTTTTTCTAAAAGTCAATTTATCATATATAGACGCATAACGATTTGGTGTTTTTGTTTGACATGAAGGCTTGACCTCAATCAGGAATTTCGTACCATGAACAGTTTCAAATAAAAAATCAGGCCAGTATGTATGCGTCTTGCCATCAAGTTCATAAGTAATTGGTAGTGTTTCACTTGCCCACATGACAATTTTTGGACTAGTTTCACAAAGTTGACAAAACTTCAATTCTAATGAGCTTCTATAAATGACAGTCTTGTCATCATCATTTTTGCCCTTGTACTTCACACTGTTTGACACATCAAAATAGCCTTGTTTATATCGACTATTTTTGTCAGGCCTAAGTTTTTTAATGTCATGTCCCATGTCACTTCAATTTAGTCACATCAAACAATGGCCACATTCTACGTTGGCATTCAACAAATTGTTGCAAGTTTGTTGATTTAGTATACTCCCAAGTCAAACTTGTAATCATGTACTTGCCTGATAATCGTTGATTTTGCACAGCATTTATTGCATTTGGCTGATACTTTGCAGCATCATTGACTTCAACTTCATCACGTCTTACACCTTGTGGAATTGGCTCTGGATATCGTTTAGATTCTTTCCAAACTTCAACATTGATTGTCTTGTACACGTACAATTGATTCAATGTACCATTTATACATAATTTGAATATTACACGGTCAAACAAACCTTGTGACCAATCCATAATAAGTGCAGCTTGATGCCAATGCGGATGTACGTTTGCATGAACTTCATCACGTTTGACAACCTGTAAAGACAAGTTATCTATGAAATCAGCCATCACATCCTGTTCCTTGTCAGTTGACAAATTTTGCAACCATGCTTTGATAAATTCAGGTTCAATTGATTGCTGATAATTTTTAGATGCCATGTCAAAATTCATGAATTGCATGTCAACTTTTGAAGGCGATGTCAAAGATTTTTGATTATACATCAATTCATATGCATTAAACTTGCACATTGTATTGATTGCATTTGCATCATTTGTCAAAATCAATTTTTGTACAGGATCAAGTTTCTCACCATTGAATCTGTTTATGCTAATTTGATCATCTTTTGGAGTTTCTTCCATTTCCTTGAACATGTCACAAACAACCAGACGATACCAAGGGTCTATGAAAGTTCGAACAATCACATTATCAGCAGCCCACATGTGACGAATTACATGATCAACAAGGAAAGCTTCATTTGTTTCATTGCATTGAATCCATGTCATTTGATCATCAGTGTCATCAATATTTGTGACTAAGCCTAATGCATATTCTTCACAGAATTTTTTGAGTACCTTGAAAGATGTTAGATCTTTATATGTTCGGATGTCAGTCAATTTCATGAACTCAAGCCACATTCTACCAGTCACAACAACATTGAAACCATGCATTTCACAGTTCACAATTTCAAAGTCAATTTTAATTGTCTTATACTCAGTGTCATAAACATTGCCAATGTACACAGTCACCAAATCTTTGACAAGTGGAAAGTCATTGTCAATGAAATTATCTTCACCATTAAATGAAAGCTCAAGTTGAGGCAAAAATGATTTGCCTACAATCAAACGACAATAGTTGATGTCTTGCTGATTGATGAGTGTATTGCAAATTTGAACAAGTGGCACTTGATTTCCTGCACTTTTCAAAATTGCATCAGTTGAGCCTTCATTTATTGGGTCATATGGCACTTCAATATTTCGAACTTGCTCATATAAGCCGCTTTTCAAAACTTCTTTTAGCATGTTGTTGGCTTCAATGTTGGTGTACTTGTTGGTGTACTGTATGTTGAGTTTGGCATTGTTTGTTAGAACACTGTGTACATAGTTACGTCATTCATATGTCTAAAATATTATGCGACCCGTTTTTTCATTAATTACTACATGTTCACGTTTACTTGAATTATAAGCAACTGAAGCTTCCGAACTTGGGTCAACTGACAGCTTAGCATCAGTTTGTTTACCAAGTCTATTTGGCTGCGTATTAGATTCATTTATAGCATCAAAATTTGTCAAACTTTCAAATGGTGACTGTTCAATGACAACTACAACATCATTTTCCTCAAAATCAAATGGGCTACGACGTTCATTTATTTGCATTAGTTCCTCAATGCCCTTAATGTTATGATACAATACATCTGACAGCCAAATTGGATTTCCTGCAGCAGCCTCAAGACATTTGTAAGCGCCCTTAAAGTTCATGTCAATAAAATGTCTAGGCTCAAACAATTTTGGAACTTCACCTGCAATGTTCTCTTTTAATTCAAGTACAGGAACATACATGTCATTGAATGGTTCTAAGCTTTTTGTAGTTGCCATGATATTTATTTTTGTAGTTGTCATTGTTTGATGATGTCAGATGGCATGCGGAATGCAATGTCATTGAACACCCAAGTTGTAGTGAATGTCATTTCACTGTAATCATGTGATGTTGCATCAAGTCTCAAATTAGATATTGCTGCAAACAAACAGCCTGTAAAATCTATACCATAAATTGGTTGCTTGTTGTACTTTGCAATGAAATGCATGTCTTGAAAATAACCAGGTGTTGACTTGTCATTATGGTATTTGAAGTATGTTTCCAAAAGTGCAAAGTAATTGATGAAGCCTGATGTCAAACGAAATGTTATTGTGATTCGTTTATCAATTGCTGCATGTATGTCTTTTGCACCTCGATAAAATACTGGTACAGCTAAACTATTACCATTAACTGTACTATGCACAACTTGATTTTGTGTGACAAGCGGTGCATTCATTTGCATCAAATCAATACTTTGAACACTGTCATAAAGCAAATCAAAAATATTTGTGATCATTTGAGTTGGCTGCAATATGAAAGTATTTTGATAGCGTTCAGCTATGTCTTCATATATGATGTCAGTTGGTAAATAGAATTGAAATTGGTCTGACCTGGTTGAATTTAACAGCATGCTTAAAATGTGTATATATTTGTCAATTCTTATTTTATATATGTATTGAAACACTTACAATGTAAGTCTACTTTCAAACTTGATGACTCTAACTTGTAAATTTTTAGACTTTGCAATGTCAATCATATGCTTTGTACCTTTTGACATGCCATCCCAAAATGCTACTAGTGCATCAGCATATTCAGCCATTTCAATGTTGCGTAAATAGCCTGCACGTTTGCCATGCAATTGCCAGTTTGCAGGAAAAGTTGTAACTTTAATTGCATGACGCTTAGCCCAAATTTCACCAAGTCTATCTGCACCCAAAGCATGTCCAGACACAACTTCAATTTGTTTTGGCAAATCATCATACTTTGACAATAACTTTGCTAAAGTTGACTCTAACAATATGTAGTTATAAAAGTTTCTTGAGCCTGCTATGATAAGTTTCAATTGTTTCATGTCAATCAGTGTGTCTATCAGTCTGGTATAACATTTCAATTGGTATGTGCACACCAGGCTTTGATGACTCATTCCAACCTTTTGCCATGCCATTCAAAATTGTTGTTGTAAAATATGAAAAAGCATTTGGTGATTTTTGAATGTCATAAGTACGCCAATTTGCTACAATAATTGTCATAGCTTCACTTGCGCATTCCTGCTGCATTTCCTTGTCTTTGTAAAACAATCTACGTTGAATATGAAAAATGAGTCGTTCAAACATTTTAATTGCTAATGGTGTAAGTTGACCTTCAAGTTTTGACTTGACAAGTTCAGCAGCAAATTCTTTTTTGTCAAGATAATGATTATGCTTTCGACGACCTTGCTTGACATCTTCAATCATGTCTTGTCTCAAAGAAGTTTCAATGTCTTTAAGCAGTTCTTCATCTGACTCAAACATGATGTGTTTGTCTTTATTGATTTTGCTGTCAATAGGCTTAAAATTGAACATGATACATGTATTTATGTTTATGGTATATTTTAAGTTTTATTGTACTACAACAATATTGCTAAATTTTATATTGTTTAAATTGAACATAAAAAATAAGACTGCTCAACAGATGTCAAGCAGCCATATACAAATTAAACAATAAAAATTTCAATTTTTTGTGCTCATATACTTATGTAAGTACCAACCTGCAATCAAACCTGCAATAAATGCAATCAATACAAGCAAAGTACTCCAAAATGGAATCAACTTAATCAAGCCTAAGCATGCTATTATGACAATTACAATTATTGCAACTGTCAAGTACAATTTGTTTTTGTTTGTCATGATCCTGTTACTTTGCAAGTTTTTGAGTGTAGTCATTTACTTTGTCACGTAGCCGTGCAGCAAGTTGTTCATATTTGTCAATGATAAGTTGATATGCTGCATAGCCTTCAGATTCTGCATCCATTGAAGCTTGTTTTGATTTTGCAGCTTCAATCTGAGACATCAAGTCATTCAATGTACTATTATATGCCTCAAGTTGTGCTGACATGCTGACAACTGCAAGTTTTGTATCATCATACAAAATTGACCATTTTGCTTTGACTGCATCAACCAAGTTTGCTGACATATGTTCCTCAACAAGATAGTTAATAAGTTTCAAAATGTTGTCAAATGTTGTAATGACTCCATTTGCAATAACATTGAAAGTTGTGCCTGATGCATAGATTGCAACATTGCCAAGTACAAGTGATGAATCAAGCAACATGATTGAATCATACATTGATGCAACTGTTACAACTGCATTTGCAATGTTTGTTTCAATGCTTGCTGAGTCTTCTACGTCCATCTGAGTTTGATGAATTGTCATGTACTGTTTTACACGTTCAGCAAATGCATCAGCAGTTATGATTGCACCATCAATTAGGATGCTGTCACAACCTGCAATCTGTACTTTGCCAAGCATAGTGTCAGCTTCAAATCTCTTAGTTGATGGCACAAATTTGATTATGCCTAAAGCATTCATCAATGCTACAGCATCTTCATTTGGTGCTGCAATTGCAAAGTACAATGCACCACTGTCATTTAAACCATACCATGCACCAGTTTTAGGCCAGCCAATTATGTCATTGTCTGAACGAACCACCAACATTTGTTCAGTTTCCATTTCAACAATTGCATTTGAGCCTTCTTTTTGCATGTACATTTGCTTTGCATTTGCAATCAATTCAGCAATTTCAGGATACATGTTGTACTTGTCAAGTACATGGTCAACAACAATTGCTTTCAAAACACATTTATCGTTGGGTTCATTTACAACAAGTTCTTCAGCTTGTCCAATTGCCGCAGCTTGATTTGGGCTTTCCATGTCAAGTGATTCACAAACAACGCTAAGTTTTGTTTTGATTGAGTCAAAATCAAAATGGCACAATTGTTCATTTTTCCAAGCATTCAGTTTGACATCATTTTTAATGGAATTTGCAGATTCAAGCATCCATTTTGCTCTACTAAGAGTCAATGGAGCACGTTTGATATGCTGCAAGCATTCATTGACAAATGACTGTCCAGCAATTGTGTATAGTCTGAGAGTCTTAAGACTCTCAGCCATGTTATATAAAGTTTCTGTGTACTGTTTCATATTTTCTACAAGTTAATGTGTCATTTTGAAGATTTGTGTGCTTTTGCAGGTTGAGCTACGGCTTGTTCAGTTTCTTCAGTTTTTGTTATAGCAGTTATAGCAACTTCAATTTGACATGTCACAACTTTGCCATCATCAAATTTTGGTGTAGCAGTCATAATAGTTGTGAAATTGCCAATCATCGTGTCAAAGAACCAATTCGGTCTTGTAACATTTTGACATACATTGCCAGTTGCAAATGCACTGTCAGTTATGATGTAACTTGGGTCTTGTACTTGATTCCATGTGTATCCAGTTTCAGCTTTTACTAAGTTAAAGTCAACAGTTTTTGAACCATCACTGTATGACATTTTAACATCATACAAATCAGTGATGACACTTCCAGTAGGAACTCCAACACAGAATCTTAAATTGCTAGCTTCATCATTTTCAAGTTTGAATGCATATTTACCTGCGGTTGATTCAGGATAAAATGCTTTCTTTACAATGCCGGGTCCTAAAGCAAGTTCAATGAAACCATCGGTTGCAACTTGCATATTTGTAGGCTTGTTACCAGTACCGGTGTACAAATCACCAGCATCTGCAACATATTTACAAGATGCATTAGATTGTACAGTTGGCTCAACTACATCTTCAGGTTTTGCAGGCTTTTCAGATTCTTCAGCAACCAATTCAACTGTCAAAGTTTCAGTTTTGTTGACTTTGTAAGTTTCATTCAATTGAGTTTTATAGCCTTCTTTAGACACTTCAATTTTAACAGTTGTGCCTTTGTCAACTTCAATTGCAGTTTGTTCAATGTCATTTAACTTTACAATTGCATCTGCCGGAATTGGCTCAATTGTCAAAGTCACTTTTTCAACCGGCACAAGCTCTTCTTCAAGTGTCACTTCAATTGACTTGTCTTCAGTCAAAGTGACTGTGTCAGATTTTGTAATGTATCCGGTCTTTGAAACTTCATATGACACTGGCTTGTTCTTTTCAACTTCTGCACTTGTTGCAATTGCATTTCCAATCTTAACAGTTGCATCTGCCGGTGTTGCTTTTATTGTCAAAGTTACTTTTTCAACTGGTACAATTGGTTTGTCTTCGTCATATACAAATTCAGGATTTGACTCTTTTACAGCAGGCAATGTTTGTTCATCAACAATTGCAAGATTTTCTGCAGTTGGACAATAATAACGTAGCATGTCAGCTACTTTTTGGCCTTCTGTTGTGCCATCCATTTTTTCAAGATTGTCAGCCAAATAAGTTAAACCTGTGGCTTCAGCAATCTGCTTTTTGATTTCAGGTGTAAATTTCATATCTTTTATGTGTTTTACGTAGTTTACAGATTTATAAAATATCTATGATATATATATGTATTGCAAATGCAAAATGACTTGACAATTAAGTTTGTCAAGTCATTGAATATATTCATATTCATAACAATGTCAAAACAACAATGATGGTGTTTCATATTGTTTCAATGGGTCAGTAGTATCAACTCCATCCATGAACATTGCAATTCTTTGTAAAGGTGACAACACCATTTTAGCAAACATGCCCCATTTGTCAATCGGAATCCAGCCTTTTTCAACAAATTCATGTGGCAATTCCTCTGGGTTATATGAAAATGCATCAACATCATACGGACACACTGATGCATCCATAGTTGTTTTGTTCTTGTCAATCAAATACCAATACACTCGACCATTTCTAATTGGCTGATACCATTGCAACAATTTACATTTGTTGATGAGATAGTTGTGCAAGGCAATGCCTCTATACTGTGGCAAAGTTCTTGGTTCCCACTTGATTTCATTTTTGTCACACTTTATGTACTCAAAATATTTGCCACAATTGACATATTGACTCAAGTTTTGAATGTCATCCTCTTGTTCAAATCGTTTCCACAATTTTCGAATCATCTTTCGATAATCGATTGTACTTTTAATCTTGTTACCAAGCACTTGTTGATAACCATATGAAAGCATCTGTTTCACCAATGGTGATGCATTGTTCTGAATCAATTCAATGCCTTTGCCCTTAATATGTTGCAACGGATCTTCATACAAACGACCATCAGCCCATTGAATTGTTTGAACATAATGCTTTTTGGAAATGAAGATAGCAGTGTCGGCCAAAGTTTCAAAATCAAATTTCAAAACAGACTTGCCATGACGATTGCTTATATGAGTTTCAAATAAATCATCATATATTGCAACTAATCTAAATTCTTGTATAGCAATTATGCAGTCCCACCAATTTTGACTCAAATCAAATCCAATTGAACGCAAGCAATCTTCAAAATCAATGTAAATTGAATCAGTGTCAATGTATAAAATATAATCACGATCAGGAAGCTGCTCAATTGGCTTAACACCTGAAACTATATCAGGATCAAACTTGCCCTTAAGTCTTTCATCTTCAAACAATTTTTGATGTAGTTCATGATCAAGATGCCATTCTTCAACAAAATATTTGTTCGTTCTAGCCTCACCAAGATGAATTGCATTTCTACCCTCTGCTGTGATGTCTTCAGCAACTTCAATGTTTGCAAATGCATAATGTTTGTTTGAAGTCGCACCATACATTGAATTACGTACAGTTTTATAAGTTACTTGCAATGTACAGTGATTGCCTGACAAATTATATGCCCATGCACGCATGTTCCATAATTCTTCATCAGATAAAGATGCCATGACTTCACGATTTGTCAAGTCATGGCCCCACAGTTCAACTTTTTGTTGATTGTCCGACATATGTTTGAACTTGTTTTTGTTTTATTTAAAAGCCTAAATCTTCATCATTGTTATCAAGTTCAGCACTTGTGTCAATCATCAATGACATTGTCATGACTAAATCTGATGTAGTTGAACGAAGTGTCATGACATCCCGACCTTGTGATGTAGTTGCAATGCAGCATTCATATGTTTCATTGTCATCAATGAATCGAATCAATGACTTGTTCATTGAAATCGGCTGCAAATCATGAGGATATGCCGGATCAATTACATACACGAATGAACCATCAGTTGCAATCAAACCTTCAGGAGCAGTCTTCAAATCAATGCCAGCAACTTCTTTGCCAAGCATATTGAAAGATCCGTAATGTGAAATTGTTTTGAACTGCTGACTTGTCATTGTCAAAGTTCTCAAATTAGTTGTGTTTTCAAAAATTGCTGTTTCCTGCTCCGGAGTCATTTCGATGAATCCAAGTCTTATTGGCGAACATAAAGTACGAATTGTCAAAACATTGTTTTTGACTTCAATCATGTCAGCAATGTAGGTACCTTGAATGTTTTTGCAAAAGATTGTAATGTTTGCACTGTCACCAAATGATGACAAAACTTTTGATGAGAATTTTCCACCATCATATATAAACACTTTTACAGCAGCCCGGATAGTTGAGTCAATCTTTTCACATAAACGTGACACATCATCAGTCCATTTTTTGAAAAATGAATTTTCACCTGCATATGAAATAATTGCGCCATCCGCATCAATTGTAAATCCAAGTTTGCTGTCACACATCAATGATCTGCCTAAAAGTTTTCTAAGCTCTGCCATGTTCACATTCACAAGGCTAATTTTGTCCAATTTGTTGTTCATATCTTTTTGTTTGTTTACGAATTCTTTTTTGATTTATATTAATGTACTACAAGTTGTTAAAACATGTCAAATTTCAAATTATTTTACACGTCTTTTACGTTTTTGATTTTGCAGTTTTTGATACAATGATTGTTCAGTTTCTTGAACTTGTTCAACTTCATTAGCTTCTTCAGTTGCATGCAAATCTTCAGTGTCTACAATGACTTCTGAAGCTGTTTTGCATACTATCGTGTCTTGTTCAGTTTCAGTTTGCAAATGTTGCATATCATTTTGCATTTGAATCCAATCTTGTTCTGTTTTTGCTTGTAAAATTGGATATTGATTGTCAATGTTCAACTGAAATGCTGAACATGCTGCATTTACAGGAAGCTGCAAATTTATAAATGCATGTTTTGATTTGCACATCGAAAGTATATTTTGCAATGTTACTTTACATGGCATGTCATTAATTGATGTTGCATTTACAAGCAATTTGAATGCAATCAAATCTGCATTGCATAAAGCTTGAATCATTGTTTTAAATCGCCACTGTAAATGCAACTTATCTGATTGCAACAAATAGTGACAAATTTCAATTGGAGTTCGTTTCAGCATATTTTCACATTTTGAGTTTCAATTCATTTCTAGTTTCAGTGTCAAGTACATTTGTCAATTCTTTCATGTACTTTGCAGTCATTTCACCAAATTTAGCAACTTGACGTTCGCTTGGTATTTTTGCTATCAATTCATCAAATGTTGATTGGTCAATCATGACATATGGATTGTTATCAATTACATGCAAAGCAAATTGAACAATTGGCATACCAGGTTTAATGTATAGAGGCTCAACACCAACATTTGTCAAGCACAAATGAATCTCACCATAATAGTCACAATCAATGAACTCAGATGTTTTGATTATGAGTTTGCGTCCAAGACCTGATTTATTGTATGCAATCAAAGCATGACCCTTTGGCACAATTGCTTTAATGCCACTTGGAATAACTACGCCTTTAGACGGTTCAAGTACCAGCGGTTCTTGGTCATTTGGCACACAAAAATCCCATGCACCGGCATCAGACGTTGCTTTGAATGGCGATATAACGTTTCTGCATTTTGTCAACAACAACATATATCATGAATTTTTAGTAGGTTCAGCAGATTCTGGAACTCGAATTGCATAATCAATTGTGTCGTACTCTGCCAACAAAAATGCTAAGCCAATTCTATGTCTTTGCTCTTTTGTGCATGATTTAAATGAAGCCCATTGAGTGTCATCTCTTTCAAAAAATCGAGGCGTTGATTCAATGTCATTGTTAATGAGTTTGAGTCCAACTTCACGTAGTTGTTCAATTTCGTCGACTGTGTATGCTGGTTGCAACTTACAAGAATCTTGCAATTTAAAACGTTCATTTATAACTTTTTGAGTGCCTTCAAAAAGCAATGGTATCACTTTGCCATCAAACTCTTCAGAAGTCAAATGATAAATGACAAAAACATGATAGCTGAAGCTTGCATTTGCTGTTGTACTTTCTGTGTCATCACTTTGAATTTGCAAGTCATGGCCGATTGGTGTGATTTGATGTATTTGAACATCCATGTTGTTTTGAAAATCTACAAAATCTTGTTCATTGTCAAAGATTTTGTAACGTAGCTTTACTCTCTGTGCCATAGTTTATATTCATTTAATTTTAATTTTCATCTAATCTTGATTCATCTAATTTTGATTTTCATCTAATCTTGATTCATCTAATCTTGATTCATCTAATCTTGATTCATCTAATTTTAATTTTCATCTAATTTTAATTTTCATCTAATTTTAATTTTCA
>OGLE01000825.1_pt1 | contig 28793 bp, 22 predicted proteins | sample 1572671 | NCBI WGS metagenome assembly OGLE01 (sample SAMEA2581923, study PRJEB24529) | metagenome | biome: Human gut stool | place: China | collected 2011 | reverse complement strand
ATGGCCATGCCGATTACTCCTGCCATTAAAAAGAACGACATTTTCTCTGCTTCTGTCATTTTTAACTCTCTTTGTGAGAAGGCAGTCTGTGCCTGTTCGTCAAGGTCATTTATAAGTTTGTTCAATGTCCTGTTCAATTCCCTATTACGCATACGCAGGCTGTCGGCATAAATATCCATTTCGCTCGCTTGCCTTTGCTGTATGGCTATCAGGCTGTCGCTGAAAGCGTGCAGTTCTTTGGTGGATGGCATTACTTGCATTTCTTCTTTTTTTCCAAAGAATCCTGCAATCCCTTTTTTCTTTTGTTCTATGGTACGGATATGTGTTGCACGCCTTGCCACTTCCGGCAACTGGTTTACCAGCACGCTGTCCGCTTCAGTTCGCCGTTCAAACATTTCCATTATGTGCAGCAGATGTGTCTCCTTTGCGGCAAGCAGGGCACGAAGAGTGTCTATCTGTTCCGGGCGTACATATTCACGGCAGTGCCGTTTCAGCGAGTTCAGTAAACTGTCAGCTTGCAGTCGGCGGTTACGATAGTGCAGATAGTCCGCTTTGTTCCAACTCGCCACACTCTCACCCAATGTGGCGAGCCCCGTAATACGACGATGTGCCGTGTTGATACTACGACGTATATGGCTTATGTTTGCCGTTTCAGCCTCAATTTCGCGCATCCGCTGCCGTTCATATACCAAAATGGCGGCCATGCTACCAATGACCGCCAAAAGGATGATATAACTAAAAAATATCTTAATTTTAAGCATAGATATAATTCATACTGTATGTATAGTATTGGTATTATATTGTTCATTAGCAGAAGTCGAAGTTGGATTTGTATTAACAATGGCTTTACGCTTAAATATTTTCAATTTTTCGACAACTTTATCAGTGTCAATACCTGGCTCTGGAAATTGCTGAATACTCTCAATATGTTCATTTATACAATCTTGATTGTTACAGCTTATGCTAATAACCGTGTTTTCATTACAATAAAAAAGGTATAACTCATCCACTAATTCTTTATATTTCTTCATTCCTATAATATCAAATGGAATGACTAAATGAGCTCCTTTTTTTAATGGTGGCTCTTGAAGACGCATTCTAATAATAGTTATACCTAAACAACTGTCTAATCCAGGATAAATAATATTTTTCCCGTATGTGACTCCTACCATATTTTCATATAACACTATATTTTCACCAACTGTATTTAATGAGTGTATCCTTTTTAGAGCGTTAATCAACTGCACATTATTATAATTAAAATCTATTTCATCTTTCCATGGCATGGTTATGCCATATAATTCTTTTCGTATAGATTGTGAGACAAAAAAGGATAGTTGTTCCAATGATAGTTTTTTTATATCATCTTCTGTCATAATAACACGAGGAGCAAATTGTATAATTGAATTACTCGCAACAGATACTTTCTGCATCGATTTTCTATTATTATCTATTGTTCGGCATTCAACTTGTTTCGATATATATGATTTCATAATAATTATTCCATCCTTATAAAATTTATAATAGCCTTATCTGTTATTTTATTGTTATCGGCATTACACAGTGATATTGCACACCGTCTTACCACATTTGTAATGGAGCCCCCTGAAAGTTCCGTTTCGGCGGCTTTTGCGATGAGTTCTTCAGCATCATCCCCGAGCCATTCTTTCGGGAGCATACTGCGCCAGAGGGCAGCACGGAGTTCCTCATCAGGCATCGGGAAATAGATGATAGACTGGAAGCGGCGGGAGAAGGCTTCGTCGATGTTGGATTTCAGGTTGGTGGCAAGTATGACCGTGCCGGGAAAATCCTCGATGCGTTGAAGCAGGTAGGCTACTTCCTGATTAGCATGACGATCGTTGGAGGTGTTGGTCGATGTACGTTTGCCGAATAAAGCATCCGCTTCGTCGAAGAACAGAATCCAATTGCGGTTCTCGGCCAAGTCGAAAACTTTGGCGAGGTTCTTTTCCGTCTCACCGATGTATTTCGATACAATCATGGACAAATCCACACGATACACGTCCATCTGGTTTTTCTTGCCGAGCAGAGTAGCTGCAAGGGTCTTTCCTGTTCCAGGTGGGCCATAGAACAAGGCACGGTATCCAGGCTTCAAGATGCGTTTCAACCCCCAGTCCTCCATGATGGTGTGCTGGTGCGCAATCCATGTATTGATTTCTTCGAGGGCCTCGTAGGTGTTGTAATCCAATATCATGTCCTCCCATTCCAATGGGGTTGTAATGAGCTTGGCCGGAAAACCGATTGTATAGTCTGGTTTATATTCCCGATCCAGCAGGACATGGCTCAGAAACTCTTCGGAGGGACGGAGCTGGCCGCTCAGGAACGGTTCGCCTTCGCCGGCTCCTTCCAGCCGTAAGATATTCTGCGTATAGAACCAGTGGTCCCGCTGGAACATGTGAATGACAGCCTTTTTTTTCTCCATGTCCTCTCCGGCGATAATGAACGAAGCGGTCTCGCCGGTGGGCAGGAAGCCACCATGAGACAGCCCTTTCCAGCCGCCGAACTCGGTGTACTGGCGGTCGAAGTTCTTGTTCTGCACGAAGAAGATATCCAATGCCTGCGGACAAGTATGTGGCATCAGAGCCAACATGATAATAACCCGTTCGTTGAACGTGATTTCCTGTCTGCCGGTCATGCCTTCCAGCCATCCGTCAGCAGGGGGTGTGACTTCTTCTATTGAGGCATATTCACACCCTTGCTGAAAATACAGCTGTATGGCTGTGGTCAGCATCCTTTCAAACCATTCGATATGCGCTGTCATCATAGGCTACATCATTTCTGCATTTAATAACTGTTTGCTTTTGCACCCATCACATCGGCCTCATGTTCGAGGTCCACATTATCATTTACGGGCAGTCCGCCCACTTCGGTGGTCGGTTCGACACGGCCTGCCATCTGCTGAGCTACATGCCATGCCTCGTGGGGCAGATGCTGCTCCTGGCCGGGAGCGACATGGATGTCCGTCCCTTGTGTATAGGCCAATGCCTGTACGGTTGCCGGTTTGTCCGAATTGTAATGCACACGCACATCGTCCATAGAGAAGCCGGACAGGTCTTCGATGCCCGCTTTCAGATTATCGGGCATACCTGTCTCGTTCTTCTTCTGTACAGGCTGCTCGAATTTCCCCTGCAGGGCTACATCATCGTCTTCTTCACGCTGTATGGGTTGCACGAATTTTCCCTGCAGAGGTTCGTCTTCTTCGTCATCAAGCCGTTGTACAGGCTGTTCGAACTTGTCCTGTAAAGTCTCGTCCTCGTCTTCAAGACGTTGTACGGGTTCTGCCACGGCCTGCAATATTCCGGCAGGACGGTTATCCGCAAACTCCAATGCGCCTTCACCATTACGCTTATGCTGGATGGTACGCGCCACTTTGTTTTGATAGGTCTTTTCCGCTTCCATATAGGTATATATTTAATTGTTATAATTCTCAAAGTCAAATTCTTCCTTGTCACGCCAGATGACATTGATTTTCTTCTTGAGCCACGGCAACCGTATCTGTCGATATGACCACGGCAGGGTATCCAGCAGGATGTCGTAGGAACGGTTTTCCACATACAGCACCCATTTGTCTTCACGCTGTTCCAGTTTGCCCGGACGTTCGATGAAACTATGTTGGAAACCTTTTACCGAGGTGTTCTTCAGCTTGTCCCAGTTCGACTTCACTCCCGAAAGCATGGATTCTACGGTCTGTATTTCCTGACTGGTCAGGGTCAATGTTTTCGGTAAAGGCACATAGAACGGGCATCCGGTAAGAATGCGGTTGAATGCCAGTTCCTGTTCCTTGTATTCACGGGGCTCTCCCGTGACAATCCGCTGCAGGATAAAGATGGCGCGGATCCGGGCTTCGGTATCCTTCAGGTCTTTCTTGCCGTCTTCTTTTTCTTCCAGCAAGCCAAGCATTCCAAACAGGCGCGTGAACCAAACAGCCAGCAGGCACAGTCCGGCATTCGGCACTTCGATGTATTCCGGCAGTACGGATTCTTCCAACGCCTGTTCCGCATCGGTCAGGTGCAGTTCCTCTTCCACAATCTTAACAACCGCTTCCAGTGCGGTTTTCCTTTCGGCAGGTAGTGGTGATTCCGTCTGTTTTTCTTCTTCCGGTTCTTTCTGTTCCGACCTGTTTTCAACTCCTGAGCCGGTGGACCGTTCACGGATGTACTCCGGCATTCCGTTTTCCCATGAGAGGGCAATGACATTCTCCAGATACTTCTTGACGATGTCCGAAGCGTTGCCGTAACGGATGCGTTCTATAGGATAAGAAGCCACAAACCGTACCAGTCCTTCAGCAAGTACTTTATTTTCTATTCCGTATTTTTCCGAAACCGTTCCGACTGTCCGCCCCAAGGTGTCTCCCAGAGAGAGAGACATGCCGGAAATTATTTCCAGCCAATCTTCAACACCAAGCCATTCACTCCATTGAGCGGAAGCGACATGCCTCCTGCCGGGAGTACTGACGGTCGAATACCGTACCAGTTTCCAGAGCAGTTCCGGTTGCCAGCGGGCATAATGGCGTAATATCTGTGACTTTTCCGTATCACTGACAGACGGGGACAACAACCATGTCGCCCATTCATCGAAGAGTGTTTCGTCCTGTCCGGTTCCGGAAACTTCGAAAGAGAGTGAAGCCGCTTTCTGTTCGGATGTACTCTTGTTTTCAGTATCCTCCAAGGGTGTTTCCGGCGTGATTATACGAATAGTCTGTCGTTCTATTGTTTTCCATTGACCGCGGTCTGCATCCGTATATTCTCTGTTCCCGGTCAGGATATGATGAAGGTGGCGCAGGAAAAGGGAAACGGTCGCTTCCACATTCATTATTCCCATGTCTACTCTTTCCGTCATCATGCGGAGCGTGGCTTTCGCAACGGACTGTTCCCATTCTTCGCTACCGCCTGTAAACAATACGTTACCAGGCAATACTGTATTTATCGCTCCGATGGTTCGGAACAACCTTTCTGACAACATGGAATCTGACTGTCCGAGAAGATAAAGCAAGGCATCCTTGCCGATGATTTCAGCCCACAGTTCAACAGTGCCTTCATCCAAGGTGACGGTTTCCCGAAGCAGACGTATTGCTTCTTTGGGCGAATCATTCATATAATGACGGAACACCTCACTTTTCAATGCGGATGTGTATGTACCGTCTCGCAACCAGCCGGTCAATCCGGTCATGTCGTTTACATATTGTTCAAATGCGGTTCGTGTCTCATTCAAGGCAATCCTGTCAGGATTGTCATCCTCCGGAATCCGGTGTAAAGCGGTATTTGTATTAGTCGGATTGCCGTAGTGAACATCCGATGCAGGCCATTCAGAAGTCCGGTCCTCCGAACGGATGTATCTCCATGTCCGGACCAATAAGGACAATAGAAAGTTGTCTTCCAAGTCCGGAAGGGTTCTTATCGTATTGGAGTCGTGATATGTCCTTTCATTATCCGCTACTACCGTATCGGAAATACGTAACAATCGGCTGATCAGTGATTCGAGAACCGTCTTTATGTTGTTGCTGTCATTGCCGGTCACGGCAGAAAGCAACCGTACAACCGCATCGTTCGCCGATATGGAAACTGTCCTGACATCCCATGAAGCGAGTGACCGGAATAGTGAATGCCATACGTCTTTTACAGGACGTGACACAAGTACTGCTACTGTCTCGATATGCTGTACAAGCCATCCGATAAAGCGTACGGCATCCGTCCCGGCTTTTGGGCTGTAAACCTGTCCGGCGAGCCTCATGATGAGGTTACGTAATGCTGTCCTGTCAAGCAGGGCGAAGACGGTATCCGACAGTTTCTCCGACAGCAAGACAGAAACCAGTTCGTTTTCCTTGCCCCGATAAATGTCGAAGCATTGCAGTACAAATATCTTCTTTGCCTGTTCCGGTATGCTGTTGTCCGAAAGGACGGTCTTTAGGGAAGTGACTATCTTCCCAGCCTGATTATCCATGCGGGAACAGTCTTTCGTAATGTCCGTAGTCTTCGGTACGGACATCCCGGCAACTTCCAGGATTCCGGCATATACATCGTCATCGGACGGAAGTTCCCGTCCGGTTATTTCTTTATAAAACAATCCGGACAGCTTCCGCATCCGGGCCGAAGCGGAATCCGAATCCGGGTATGCTCCCATGGAAATCCCTTGCCATACGGCTATCTTCAAAGCATTTGTCACCCGGTCTTTTCCGGCATCCCGCAACCACATGACGGATGCGGATGCCTTTTCAACCGTATCAGACAGGACGGCAAGTGTCTCTGCCAGTTGCAGGGAAACATGTCCCGCAAGTCTCATCAAGGCAGTCTGTCCGGTCAGAGCCGCCAGTAAGGACAGATACTTCCTGTCCGGTCGCCCTGTCAGCCACCGTATTAACAGTTCAGGCTTGTCCTGTATCAGCTGTGAGAGCGTTCTGCGCTTCATCCCGTCCGGCAGTTCCGTATTTTCCAGCCATCTGTCGAATGCGCCGTCATTGCGGGCAAGGGCCTCGGGAACCTGGACAGACAAGGATACTTCATCTGCCTTTTCATCAGACGTTGGTCTGCCGGTATGCCCGGCTGTATCCTGTTCTGTCCGAATCAGGGACAGTTGGAGCATTATGTAATACAGTTCCCATACATAGCTGTCGCCGCTTTCGGGAGAGCCGTCCTTGTCCAGCCGCTGGTTATGGTAGATGATGTCAAGCACGGTCAGGTAATAGTCCGCTCCGAACACTTCCAGCAGGAACTGCATGGTCATATCCACTTTTGAAAGATAGACGAGTGAATTTCTCTTATGTATGAAAGTCAGCAGGCTGCGGTTCAGGTGAATCCGGAAATGTGGCTTGTCCCCGAACATGGGCACCCCGTTGAATGGGTAATACTCCAGAAGCCATCCGTACAGTCTGTACCAGTATTCCGGCACGCCGATTTCCGCATGGTCTTCCGTTTCGGTGGCCATGATGGACCTGACATGCGGATCTTCCAGCAACTCCGCCATGAAGTCCAGTCTGCCGGAGTCGTGCGAAACATGGATGAACCGTACCACACTCTGGGGTACCGTTTCCAGAATCATGGACAGAAGTCTCTGACGTTCATATCGGCCAAGGGAGAATTCGTGGGAGAACAGCATGGAAAGGAATGAATCGGTTCCTGCCCCGTCAGCCGCACTGAAAAACAACTTTTCAAGCTGGGCGCTGTCCAGTCGGGTAAACAGCCTTGCCAGTACATGGGGATGTTCCATCAGTGGGAACAGCCGGTTTCCGTACCCCATATCCATGTATTTGCGGAGTTCTTCATACAGGTCGAAGTCCGGCCTTTCCCATTCCGGCAGGCAGAAACCGTGCTCCAGATAATGCAGCAGGTTTTCAAAACGTCTTGTACGGGCATTTCCGGCCGAGACAGACTCCGGAATATCCGTCCGTAAAATTTCCTTATATGACAAGAATTTCTTTTCCAGCTCTTCGCGGAACCTGACAGGAAAAACTTCAAGGAACCGTTCCTGAGGTATGCTTCCCAGATCCAGTTCCAGGGTGGGAATTTCCAGGCAGGTCTCCATGTCATCGTAAGCGGCGAAGAATTCTTCCAGAATGTCCGTCACACAGTGTCGGCAGAACCCGTCCCAGTCCGCATAAAGGTTTCTGGCAAACATTTCGTCCGCCATCCTGAACCTGAACGATATTTTGTCAATCACTGTCATGCGTCTCTGTGTTATATCCTATCCCTGTCCCTGTTTTTCTATTATATCCATCATCGTTTTCTGCAGGAGCGGTTTCAGGTCTTCGGGCAACCTGCCAGCCAAGCAGTCGTGCCATTTCCTGTAACATTCCTCAAACCGTTGCATCTGCGAGGAGCGTAGCCAGCAGGTTTCCATCTTCAGATGGGCCGGCAGTACCGACCTTGCCAGTTGCGTACAGGCATCCCTGAAGCGCATGGAGCGTGTTCTGGCCGTCCATCCGGTGAACACCAACAGTACCGTCAGCGGTTCGGCGGGGTCGAACAGGCTCTTTTCCACCACATATACGGCCTCGCATTGCCGGTTCAGGTCACGCAGGTAACGGCACAGGGTATTGGCCCATCCCCGGAGTCTCTGCTTGTCGTCCGAACGACCGAGGTTCATACGCAGACGTTCTTCCCGTCCCTGGAATACAAGAAGCCATTCTCCGTTACCCACTTTCACCAGATTGTAGGCACTCAGGCGGATTCCTTCGCGGAAGAGCGAGCCGCTGATCCAGTTGGAATTGAATATCGGCAGGTGACGCCTCAATTCTTCATCGCGTTCCAGTTTTTCCGCTTCCGTCTTGGGCGGCTCATCCGGTTCGATTGCTTCCACCGTGTCGGTAACGAAAAGGGAATCGTCAATCATGGCCGAGTTCATCAGTTCACGGACGCGCTGTCCTTTCTCACCGTCACCCATCAGAATCAGGTTATGCCCGGGAAGTACATTGCCTACGGAAATCTCCTCGTCGCAGTTGAAGTCCAGCAGGAGGGAAAGATAGCGTTTTATCGCCGGTATGTTTTCTCCACCGTATGCTCCCGTGATGTCCATTCCCCGTGAACGGTAACGTGTCAGCCTCGGCAGTTCCCTCAGGAAGGCCATCCGTCGGCGCAGCCTGCCGCTTTCCGTACGGCTGTAGTAATCGAATTCCCTGAGCCATACGGGGGCACTGTCCACACCGTATAATCCGTCGAGGAAATCCATGTATTCGTTTTTCAGGTCTGCCACTTTCCGGAACTTGTCCCTGACCTTACTCATGTCAAGTTCCTCATCCGGAAGCGTGGGGATGCGTCCGGGGGTATCGGTGTCTCTCAGGGAAAGCACGCTTTTCAGCCCGTCCAGTTCTTCCAGACCGCGTTTCATCAGCAGGTCGAACAGCCTGAGATAGCTACCGAAGTTCACCGCTTCCGCCCTTTCCTTCCCGTCCGTACCGCTCATGAAATCCGCATCGACGGTATGGTAACACTTGGGAAGTTCCCGGCTTACCGGATAATGGCCATATACATTCCTATAGTGGGCTTTTCGCACCAACTCCTGCACGGACGTATCTCCGTGCATGTCATTCATGCCACGGCCCTTTTCCTGCATGAAGTGCCGCATACGCAAGGTGGAGCGCATGAAATACATGGCTTTCAGCCTCTCCTTGAACTCGTCCACATCGGCATAGACCTGTTCATCTCGCACTTTCACCTTCACGTTCCGGAAATCGTCCGGAATCAGAAGCATATATCCGTCGCTGAAGTCTGTTACAGGGTGTCCGTCCCTGTCCTTGAACCAGCAGGTCTTGAAGTCCCTGACACCTTCGATACCGTAAAGTATCCAATAGAGTTCCCGCTCCGTATTCACCTGGTCGGGAATCACTACCCGTACATCCTTTACCGGACCGTCATACCAGACATCGGGGCTGCATGTTTCCCCGGAATGTCCGGAACCGTCCATTTCCAGTTGTACCGAACCGGAAAGATACTGCATGGCATTCCAATAAATCTGTACCAGTATCTCGGTGGCGTTATATCCGGGCAATATCTCGAATTCGGTTTCAAAAGTCAATTCCTTCGGGTGTTCCACTTCCACTTTGCCGATGTTCTCGCACAAGTTGCGGTGTCTGTTCAGGAAACTCCTCACGCGGTTGACAATACCGTTCTCATCCTCAAAGAAAGGGGAAAGGCGGAGCGTGAAATCGTAGGCACGGGCTTCACGGTCTGTCTTCACGGTCACATTCTGCACCATCGGGAAACGGGCAAGGACAAGCCTGCGGTAATCATCGGCCGTGACGGGAGTCGTAGGATAGACCTCGGAAGCCGGGAACAGACCGTATCTGCCCACCTGCCATGTCCCGTCTGTATCAGTCAGGTAATCCTCCAGGTCGAAATCCAGTTTATAGTCAATTTCCGTCAAGGCATAGTTCACCGTGTCGGCCACGGTCACTCCGGGATCATGGGGATTGTAGTCGGTCCACACTTCTCCTGAAATGCGCTGAAGCTCTTCAAGCGTTTTCCGTTGGAGGACGGTATAAAGATCGTCCCCTTCCGGCCGGGTTATATATAATGATTTGTCAGCCATCCTGTCTGAAATTAGGTTTTACATATCCCACAAAGTCTCTATCCGGCAGGAAATGTACTCCTCGCCGTACCTGTTCCGACAGCTTTTCATCTGCAGATACAGCTTGCGGTCCTGTATCTGCCAGCGTATTTTGATTTTACCGGACCATCCCCACCAGTGTTTCCTGCGGGACGACATCTTGCGGCGCGTACCGTCCGAATGGGAAGCGGTAGCTTCGCAAAAGGCATATTTCCCGGAACGCGGATGATGCCAGCAGGCGGAAATGCGGTACACCCTGCATCCGTCACTCTTCCTTTTCACGGCGGCCTCTACGGGCAGGTCGTGCCAGTAGCCGTCGGCCTTCACCTTCACGATACTGTCGCTGTCCGGCACGCTCTCTTCCTTCGGTTCTTTCCGGTCTTCTCCACTGCCGTTGTCCTTTCGTTCCGGCATAGCCACACTTCCGTCCTTTCCGATAATCAGGAACTTCACCCCCTGTCCGTTACTGATGACCAGTGAACCGTCGTCTGCCAGCGAGATTCGCCACAAGGGTTTTGTATCCGGCAATACGGGCTGTCTGCTGAACAGCGAAGCAAGAACCCGTCCGTTGCCGGCAGGGTACAATATCAGTCCGTCGTCCTCGGAGGCGGTCAGACATCCGTCATCGTTGATGTTGTGCAACGAGTCGATCAGGGCGGCAAACTGTTCTTCAGTTGGAACCCGACCTTTTTGAAAGTACGACTTGAGCGTCTCCCTGTTTTTATGCCTGTTATCCATGGTGTGTCCTATTATTTGTTATCAATTATCTTATTACAAAATCATCGCCGATACGTGCCTCTTCCACCCCGGATCGGTTTTCTGTCAGGTCGATATGGATATCTTTGACATACAGCACTCCGCCAATGGTCGAAGCGATGTACCAGAGGTCATTTTCGGCTGTTTCATTCCGGGCTCCATCGACTCTCAGCAAGATGGTCTCCGTGACGGCCTCGTCATTGCCCACACGGGCCAGCAGAGCTTCGTAAGAGAATTTCAGTGCCAGGTCAGGAAGGGTGCCGTCCTCCAGCCAGGTACAGAAAAATCTCCTGATGCGGCGTTTCAGCCTGCGCCGCACTTCGCCTATGTCCTGCACTCCTTGACGGACTACTGCCTTGAAGGTGACATCTATCGGCTCGTAAACCGGGTTGATGACCCTTATCCGGGCGAACGGGGAGGATTTCGAGCGGAGGTAATCTTCCATCTCGGCGAGTTTCCACAGCGGAAGGAGCGGATAGGTACGTCTGGCAGGTTTAGGGAATACCACCACCGTCACGTTGCCTTCCTGTCCGGAGGAAGGAATACAGCAGGCCTTTTCAATATCGGAGAACTGTTCAATGACTAACGCCTCGTAGTCGCCTGGGCATACGGCCCTGCCACGGGTGGAGATACGGATACGTTCACGGATATGGGAGACTGCAGCTGTTTCGGCAGGTATGCCCCCGTAGCCCGGAAGCGGCTGTTCCACACCGGCAATACGGCTGTCTTCCGCAAGCGTGGAGCTAATGGTGCCTGCCGGCAATGGGTTCCCGTCGCCGTTTTCCGCTGTCACATGGAAGCAGTTCATCCAGACGCCTTCTACTGCCGTATCCGTTGGGGCACTTCCTTCGGGGAAATGGAACATCAGCCATGCCCTGTCGTCTTCTCCGTGTTCAGGGCATTGCACCTCGATGAATCCGCTCCGTGTCAGACCTTCCGTTTCTTCGCACAGGATATATTCCTGCGGGAGTTCCTTCCATCCCTCACCGTGCCGGTAACAGGAAACGGCCATACGTCCGCTTCCGTTCCTGCCTGTACCGTTAGCGATCTTGTCGCCGGTCATGACATATCTCAGGCTGAAGTAAAGTCTGATATGTGCCGTGTCACCCAGCCGGGTAAACCCGAGAACCAGTGAAGGCACTGCCATGGCAGGGACAAAAAGAGGCAGCGAGTCACCGTCCGCACTGGTGTATTCATCGCATCTGGCCGTTTCGGACACCTGAAGCAGATGTGACGTACCTGTGTCACCCGGTATGAACGTCTCGTCCGATTCATATCCGAAAGAGGCTTCCGCCAGCAGAGGGACCTGCGGCATTTCCGGTACGGGAATGTGATGTTTTTCCTTTTCCTTGCCATTGTGCATCATGGCTGCCGCATAGAGCGTATAATAATCATTCACGCCGAAGCCGATTTCGGGAGATTCCAGCGTGAGACGGTAAAGCCCTTTTCTGTCGTGTGCGTCCGCATAACCGGCAGATCCGTCCAGGTTGAGTTCCATTACGGCGCGGTCGGACAATGCACCATTGTCTGCCGTCCTGAACAGTTGGATGGGAGAACCCGTACACGGACGCCACCGGTTGCCTGCCAGCCATTCACATCCTATCTTGAAACTGCTGTTGCTGATGGCAGTCCGTGTACCGTAGTGGAGGTATATTTCCCGATAGCCTTTTTCCGGCAGTCGGTTCCATATTCCTTTCAGAGACACCCTGACAATATTCTTCAATGCCGTTTCCGGATGGCCGAACACCAGCCTGCTGCCACGTTCTCCCAACGGGCCGAAGGGATAGAACGGTTGTCCCGGATCCATATCTCCCAGGTCGCCACGCAGAATGAATCCTTTCATGCCCTCCACTCTGGTCCGGATACGTATGTTCCGGATGCGTAATCCTTCCGGCAGGGTGTCTGTCTTGCTCCGGTCCGCAAAAAGGACCTTGACAGCCGGATATTCCGTATCGAGCCCGTGGACATTCCCGACACACGGTGCCGGACACGGGTCATCTTCTTCGAATGAAAAGGTAAATTCAAGCACATCTCCACCGGCCCTGTATGCCAGCTTGCTTGTCAGCGGCATCCAGCCTTCCTCGCTGCTGACAAAGAGCCTGAATGAGGGGACATCTTCCTCCTCCCCGGTCCAGAGGCCGGAAAGCGATGCTCCGCCGTCGTTCCGTAAATAGAATCCGAGTTCCACGTTGCGCCTGCCCTCCGATAGAACGAGACTTCGTGAAACGACCAGCCACCCGTATTCGAGTTCCTCGGATGCGGCATTGCTGTCGGGAAAAAGAGAGGAGCCAGGATTCTCTGCCGTGAGCAGGGACATCGTGTGATACTTTCCGTCCTTGTGGAATACCGACTGTACAGACGCCAGGTTACCGGGAACGACGTACGCCTTTTCATCGAGCCTGTAGAGCAGGTCATCGCCTCCGGATGTCTTACCTGCCGGAAAAACGGTTCCTTTGGGTAGCGAGAAAGTTTCCGTTGTCCGGTTCCTGTCCGGAATTACAGTGACGTAAGTACCGTCCTGTACGGCTCCTTTCGGCTTGTCATGCAGAATCTCCCTACGGTAGAATTCCGTCCAGTCCGAAAATCTGCCGTTGAAATTCGAGACAATTCCGCAATAGTTCCGTACCATGGTCAGCAACAAGGCGAGCGAGGCATCCATGTCGCCTCCTGATTCTATGCGGGCCATGTAAGTGTCCGCCTTTGCCTGTATATCCTCCAGGACACCCAGCATCTGGTAATACGGCTGGCTTCTGTTGTCCATAAACGAAGGCATGCTGCGCATCCGCTTTTCCTCTTTTCTCGAAGGGAGTGCGGATTCGAGTCTTTCCTTGATTTCCAAGGCCACCAACATCGCAGGACTGTCAGAGCTGTAGCCGTGTGACATACGGATGAAACGGTCCAGACGCAATATCCAGTCCGTACAATTGTTCATCAGCTTCCGTGTGAACCACTTTTGGGCAGAGGTGCCCTGTCCTTCCACGAAAGAAGTGATGTAGCTGCCGAGGTGCTTGCGGACAATCTCCACCAGCACGACCAGCACATGGTCTTTCCACAGGCAGGAAAGGCGGTCCGTCTCTTTACCGTCGGCGTCCCGTAACGGCAGGTCGCCGCTTACGGACATGAGCCAGCGGAACAGCTCATGCCAGTCACATTCCAAGGCACGGAAGCCATCCAAGGTTGCGGTATCCTTCATACATTCTTCCCGCAACGTGCCTTTCAGTTCGTATGTCGTCTTTTCTGCCATAGGGTCAACTTTATCGGATTCGTACTTTCAATGCTTGCTCACAGTCCGACAAGGTCCGTTCCTTCATTCAGGTAGAAGGGATAGACCATGTTGGTACGACGGTTTGTCTGATGGATGGTATAGTCGAGGCAAATCTTCAGGATGCCTGCTTTTTGATCCACCTCGAAATCCACCCGGTTCAGATCCACGCGAGGCTCGAACATCACCACGGAACGCTCTATCTCATCGCGCAGCAGGGTCTGTGTGGAGACATCCATAATCTCGAATACATATCGCCGTATCGGACAGCCGTAGCCGTAGCGGTGGACGCGTTCGCCGGGCGAGGTGCTCAGCAGCGTCCATAGACTCTGGCGGATGTTCTCCTCGTAGGCGGCCATCCGGGTGGGAGTGCCGTCCTTATCTAATGCCGGAGGAAAACTCCAGCCGTTACCGAGGAATGTTCTGTTTTTGTTCATATTTCGTTTATTTCTATTGTTACTATTTTCGTTTCTTAATCAAAAAACGCACAAACTAGGAACAATCTCCGTCAAGTTTGCTTGAACGGTGTTGCCGAGGCACAGCCGTTTTTATCAAAAGAACGCTGCTGCTTTATGGTTGAAGATTGCAAACTCGATGGGGGATGGATGATACCGTTATAAATAATAATATTTCTCAAAATTCAATCAAGCTTGATTATAGAGTAAATCCGCCCATATTTCATCTTCTGTCAATCCATATAAAAATGATTCATATATAGAAGTGTCTATCCCTTTATATTGAGATAAATAAAAAATAATTTCCTCTCCATATTGAGTTTTGCCATTTTCTATAATTTCATTAACAGATTTAATTATATCTATATCTTTGTATTTCTTATCAATGTCTATGAGGTAATTTTTAAAATATTCAAGTTCAGTTTTGTATTTCTCTACAATATGTTTTGCATCTTTTTTAAGAGCCTCATATTCTTTGTTTGCATTTTGTTCATTGATTACTTTATAATAAAGTATTTCTAAAATATTAGCAAGCAAGCCTAGTTCTGTATGTTTTTCATCTGTGACAAATAAATCTTTCGTTAATTCCAATCCTTTGGAAAAGCCTGTGTTTCCTTCAATATGAATATCTTTATTACCAATTCCATGAATAGAAGAAAGATATTTGTATATATCATCTACTAAAGAGTTTTTTGGACCTCTAAAGATTTCCCAAAAGCTATTTTTTGTAGAACGTCGCATAGAAGACATACATGCCTCTATTTTTACTTTTCCCATACTTTTATTTTTTGCTTTAAGGCCATTGTTTATGTCAGAGATAATTTGCGCAATTTCTTTTCCACTCATATTCTTTTTTCCTTGTTCACCTGTTATATTTGAAAAGTGCTGTTGCTTAGTTCTTTTTTCAAGTACTGCTGGAAAATTCCCTATTGAAGCACGAGCATGTGAAACAATGTAAATATCTTCTTTGTCTATCATTTTGTCATAAATCGTAGACTCAATATCAGAATTCAAATCTATCACGGGAATTTGTCTTTGTTCATTTTGTTTTTTTGCTAACTTTTCACTATCTTCATTTATTGTATCATTAACGCTGCCACCATATTTTAGAACTAATCTCTGCAAAAGATAATGTGATGGTCTTGAACATTGTTTATTGTGTTTAATAATTCGACTTTGAGAGTTCTTATTTTGTCTTGCCTCGTACATGGTTACCCGATTTTTAGTTAATAACTGATTCTATCTTATATCAGCCAATTGGTAATCCGTTGAAAGACGGAATTTCCAACCGCCGCAACCTTCTACAGGAGAAGTTCTTGAAAGTACCTCCTTTGATGCAGGAGGCACTTTGCTTCATCCTCCTATCTGTACCGTGGGGCATCCGGCTACGATGACGCCGCCGTGTGCCGTCGTGTCGCCCATGCGGGCGGCAGGCTTCCCGCCTATAAAGACCGTTGCGGAACCTTTGACAATCGTGTCCGGAGGACCGGTGCAGACGCATATATCGCCCACGACTGCCGCAGGCAGTTTACCGATCAATACGTTGGGTACTCCGGGTCCTGTGATAGGGCCGCCCACATGCGGTATCGGCGATGGGAATGCCGGAGTCTGCATGGGACAGGTGTGCATGTCTGTAAGTCTTGCTGCCGGTGGCATATTGTCCTCCTTTCTTTTTTAGTTGATCATTACCATCGCACCTTTAATGGTGGTCTGGCCGCTGGCAGAAACTTCTGCCGTGGCGTTGCCTTTGACGGTAGCGCCTATTTTAGCCTGCACTTTGACATTCATGCCTTCGAGACTGGCATCCTGCTTGGCTGTGCCGCTGAGTTTCATCGTGGCATCCATTGAAATGTTGCCTTTTGCCGTCAGCTTGATGTCTTTGGCAGACGAGAGCGAGATACCATTCTTGTCCATCTTGACGCTGTTGCCGTTCTGGTCGGACAAGGTGATGGATTTCCCGTCGTCGTTGATTTCCACTTTGTTATTACCGGGTGTGGAGACCGTTATTATTTTCTTCTCCTCGTCGAACTCAATGCGCATTTTCTCGCGTGTGACGAGGGCTTTCCTGTTGTTCTTCGCTTCGTATTCGTAGGGAGGCTTATGCTTGTTCCCGTACAGGCTTCCGAGAATTACCGGGTGCGTCGGGTCGTTGTTCACGAATCCCACCAGCACCTCATCATCCGGCTCGGGAAGCCAGAAGGAACCTGAACCTCCTGTGGCGTAAAGGGTTGACAGGCGTGCCCAAAGCTGTTTTTCCTTGCCGTCCATCCATGGCAGTTCCACCTGTATGCGGCATTGCTTCAGCGGGTCGCCGTCCAGTTTTTTCACCACAGCCGTGTGCAGTCCTTCCATACCCGGAAGCAGCCCTGCTGCCGGCGGACTTACCACATCCGGTTCGTCGGTGATGTTGCCGGGACTGATACCTATTCCGGCTTTGGTAATCCACTCGTTCTTCTCGATGATATGGGTTACGGAGCCGATGAAAGCCTTCCCGTTGAACCGTTTGCCGAGACCCTTCAGCTCGATGATACAGCCCGGTATGGCTTCGGCTACACCATAGAAGCTGAACGTGCCGTGATAACGGGCAAGTCCGGCCTTCAATGCCATGCTGTCCGCCCATGCCTTCAGCACAGAACTGTCGGTCGGGGCATCCGTCTGGAGCAGCATGTTGCCGTCGGCAGAAAGGTCACCCGCCTTCAGGTCGCCCTGGCTGTTCAGTGACGGTGCGGATGCGGACGCCTTGACCTGCTTCTGTTCTTCCGGATTCCATGACACGGCATCATAGCCGGAATACTGGTCGCCTGCCGAAAGTCCGGCATCGAAATCTATCAGGTCGTTGCCGTAGGTGACGGTCAGTACGGGTGACGCGCTTACTTTCGGTTTGAACACCTTGATGTCCTTTCCCACGGTCAGGATGAACATTCCGCAGGCATCGGCACGGGAGAGGGCGAAGTCCCAGTCCGTACAATAGTATTGCACCATTTCAGGATGCTGGTAGTCCGTACTGTCCACCGATACGCTTCCATAATCCTTCAGCACTTCCCTGATCATGTCCGCATCCTTCTTTTTCTCGAAGATACGGTTGTGCCGTCCCTGCGTGGCGGGCCATGCGTTGTCGCGGCATTCCACCACCATCATGGAACGATGTCCCTTCCCGATGCGGATGGCTGTCTGCATGATGATGCCCTCGAACAAAGTCTTCTGGTCGTTCAGGTCGCCTGCGTCAATGCGGATGGCATTTCCGGGCTTGAAACTGTCCGAATCACTCTCATCGAAAGTCTGGGTATCCATGTCCCCGGCGTTGAAGCAGAGGGTGGCCTTGCCGATACGGTTCAGTTCAAGACGTATTTTGACTGAAACGAGTTCGTAGGAACCGTCGAGCCTGGTACCGCCTGCGTAAACTGTCCAGGCAAGGATACGGTCTGCATATTTCGATGGAGAGTCGGCCATATTATAATTAATTTTCTACTGGTTTACAATAGCTTGTTCATTCTTTTTTGAGCGGCGGGAACAGCAGTTCCGTTCCTGCCGGTATATTCCTGAATCCGTCAAGGTTGTTGAACCTTGCCACTTCACGCACAAGCAGCGAATCACCGTATATCTTGTGACAGAGGTATGGCAAGGTTTCTCCAGCCTTCACGGTAATGAGTTGTGACATATCGGGAGACTGTTTGGAATACTTCTTGCGTTCTTCCTCACTACACATATACCCTTTGAATGAAAGTTCAATCTTGGCCTGCAGGGGTATGCCTTTCGTGGTAAACATAGTGTACTTTGTACCCATCTGTGCGAGTCTTCCTTTGAAAAGCAGTTCACCGTATGAGACCATGACATACGAAGGGCTGTGTCCTTTGTTCTTATAAATATAGAGCAGATCGGTAATTTCTTTCACCTTATCATATACACGTTCTCCCTTTTCGATTCCTTCCGCCACTCCCGAACAATCTATGACGAAATTCAGGGAAAGTGTCGTCGGACCATATCTTTCAAAACGTATGTTACCACCTGTATTGCCAAGCTGTTTGTCTTCACGGTAAAGGATGTTCTTCCCCAAACTAATCTGTTCGGGGTCTATTGGAAATTTCAATGGCGAGCCATGCTCATCTTTGAATTGTTTGTCTGTATAGGCACTCAGTATAATTTTCTGCATAGCAATCTTTTTTATCGTTCCTTACTTCTTTCCGGTGATATATACTTTTCCCGTTCTGACAATTCTTCTATGATTTTTTCTTTCAGTTTCTCATAGAAACCGTCAGGAATCTCTGCCGGAATGATGACCTTTTTCTCGACAATAGTACTTACTTCTATTTCCTTTATCACAATCGGCATTATTTGTTCCTTATCAGTTGTGTATGTCTAAGAGTAATTGTCTCAGTTGCTATTTCGCTTTTACTTGCATTCAGACTGGCTATCTGCCATTTTACGGGAATGGAGCGGACACCGACCCATCTTGCAACAATCTCGTTTTTTTCGTTGAGCAAGGATATAATAACCGTACACGTATCTATCCACCCTGTATCTCGAAAATTGAAACAGTCCTTCAACCATGCAGTTATTTTCTCATTTAATGGCTCAATGGCACGCTTCAGTACAATGTCAGCAGGTTTAACGCCTTTGGGATGGCCGGGAGTCAAATCAGATTTTACTGTATGGTCATCAAGCACAAGCTCCTGACTCAAGCCGTCCACTTCCGCAAAGGAGGCGGATGCCTTGTCTCCTCCTTTCCATTGGAAGTCCACCCGGAAGTGGAATAGTACAGGAGGGTTCCATGTATTTGAGTCAGAAGCCATGCTTGTTCGTTTTTTAAGGTTTACATTATGCCGGTGTCACACCTTCATGGGCGAGTACGATGGTTTCCATTGACACGCCGTTGCCGTCGGCCTTGAAGCCCTCTACGGTATATTTCTTCGGCCAGGCATTGGTGAGTTTCCAGCTCTGTACAGGACTGCCGCTCTCGTCCAGCAGGGCCACTGTGACGCTGGCACGCTTGATGGTGTTCATCTTCACTGTGTTGAGCCAATCCATGAGCTTTTTGTCATCCTTGAATATCGCCTTCTTGAGGGTTACATCTCCGCTCTTGCGCAATCCAGGCATCTTGATCTTGGTAAATTCCTTCATGTCACCGGAGCGGTATTCAATTACATCGAACTCGATATCGAGTCCGGACACTTCCTTGCAGGAGATTGTTCCTACCTCGGAGATTTCTACGCTAAAATGAAATTCCGGCACGGGCCACGTGGTAGCGCTCTGTGCTGATCCGTCTTCTGCCATAATATCTTAGGTTTTAAAATGTTAATAACTGAATTTATCTGTCATATCAGCTCTTCTGCATCTGCTGCTGGAAGGTAATTTCGATGAACTCGGCCGGACGGGTGATGGCCACCAGTACGGTAACGCGCATGATTCCGTCAAGGATGTCATTCGCTGTCATTGTGTCGCCCAGCCCTACATGGATTTCGTAGGCATCTTCCGGAGTGGAACCGGCAAGTCCGCCACGTTTCCATACGCTGCGCAGGAAATTGTCAATCATGGATTTCACATTCATCCAGGTAGCCGCCACATTAGGCTCGAACACATACGCCTTGGCTGCGTTCTTGACCGACTCTTCGAGGAAAATCATCGTACGGCGCACGTTCACATACCGCCAGTCCTGCGAGTTGCCGTCGAGTGTACGGGCTCCCCATACCTTGATGCCTTCGCCCGGGAATGTGCGGATGGCGTTCACCGCCTTACCGTTCATCGGCATGTTCAGGTCTTCCTGCTGTGCGTTGTCAATGTTTTCCGTCGGGCTGTTCACGTAGTTGACGGACACGTTTGCAGGAGCCTTCCATACGCCGCGCGTATTGTCCACCATGGTATATAGTCCTGCCATCGCTGCTGACGGAGGAAGGAGGTTCAGCCTGTCTTTCACACGGTTGACGATGTACTGATAGCCCGGAAGGTTCTGCAGCAGGGCATTGTGCAGGTTGTTCTTCATGGCCGCAATTTCGTCCGGTGTGCAGTCCGCAGTCTCGGCAGGTTCCGTTTCCGCTCCGGTTTCGTCTGTCACGGCAGGTTTTACGACCTTCTTGCCGGCGGCGATATCGGAGTAGGTCTCTTCAAAATACTTCGGGAACTTCGAGCCCGGGGCAAAGAACGGTGTCAGGTCCGGTGTAGAAGACTTATCCCATACCAGTACGGAACCGTCAATGTCCTTGTCGGAAAGTACGGAGGTATTCAGCCACGGATAATACGCCGCTCCATAGGAAAGGAAGTTTGCTCCCACGTTCGTGCGGAACTTGTCTATCTGTTCCGACATCACCTCGTTGGCCTTGGCCTTGGGCTGTACGTCGAGGATGGCGAAGCGGTTCATCATCTTTCCGCAGTGTGCCAGCATCTGTCCCTGGATGTCCTTGCAGTCCGGTGTGGATGCGGCTTCAGGAACGACAACCATCGTGATTTCCTGTTCCTTCTCCAGTGCGGCGAGCGCTGCCACCACCTTCTCCTTGTCCACCGGCGCACCTTCAGCGTATGTGCCTACAGACACGATGTAGCAGGTGCCGCCACCGTTGGCGAAGAACATCACCATGTTGTAATAGAGTGAGAACGGGTTTTCCGTATCCGCCACTTTGAGGGCTTTCGTGCCGTCCGATGAAGGGATGGAAAAGAGAACCTTCTCATCCTCCACCGGGGCTTCGCCTACGGAAAGTGTGAATACCGGTGACGGTGCCCCTCCAAAATACTGCTGGAACTCCGTCATGGAAGTGATTTTCCACGGCTTTCCGCTTAATGAATCAGGACCGTTCTGTGCATTCTCCGTGATGCCGATGAAAGCAGGGATAGCGGTAGCGGCTTCGACTACCGAGTTTGGAAAGGCGCTCTTCTCTACGATGTAAACGCCTGGTGTCTTCATTTGTGCCATACGCTTTTGTTTTAAATAGTTAGACAATCAGTTATCTGGTATATTCAGTTTATTAGAGATAGCAGACCTGCCTAAGCAGGCCCGGTTCCGCATCCAGAAACTTGCCCGGTTCCGGTGGCGGGACGTATTTGAGTAATACCTGCCTGCGTCCGCCTCCTGAAGTTGAAGAGAATACCTTGAGTTTGCAGGCATAGTGTTCCTTCATGGGGACAGCCTCCTGTGAAACGGTGCGAAGCACTTCCAGCCCGTATGCTTTGAATGTCTTGAACGGCGTGAACGCCATCGTGCCGCCCTGTTCTTCCATCCGGCATTGCCTGGGATCAGGGCTGCCTCCATCGCGGGGCACCAGCAGGTATTCCCATTTGCATTGCGGGGCATGGAAACGAAGCGTGCAGGTCTTGTGTTTTTCTTTCTGTGCGGCTGCAAGGATTTTCTCCGTCATCAGGATGCTTACCGAACAGAAGCCGCTGCCGATACGCCTTCTGTCGGCGGATTCGCGGATGGCTTCTGCCGCCTCGACCGTATCGCGTGATGCAGGCAACTCCAGGGTATAGGCATTTTCGGGGCGCAGTGCCGCCCAATCCGTGAACAGGACGAAAGCCGGATCCGTAATGCAGAGTTCCGCTTCGACCTTGTCGGAAGAGGTGTCCACCCCCGCACTGTCGCAGTCATACAACAGTGTCCACTCGTTGACCGCTGTCTGTCTGAACAGCAGTCCTCTTCGCCGGCACAAATCGACCCCACCGGCTTTGAGCCGGAAAGCGAGGGCACGACAGGCAAGATTGTCATAGTAGTCGTGCTCCACACGAAAGCTGTATAACGGTCGATAAGTGCCCATATATCTAACTTTTGATTACATTTATGTTTTTACATCCGTAGTTCCTGCCATGCTGCTTCCGGACATGATTTCGGTGGAATCCACTGTCAGTCCGCGAACCTTGCAGATGAACGAAGGGTAATACTGTCCTCCCATGGTCGTCCAGATGTTGTGCAGATCCGTAGTGGACATGGGGACCAGTTCCAAAGTATAACTTTCATTGCCGACCTCGAACCGAGGCAGCGACTGAACGAAAGTGAGTGCATCGGACAATACTGACAACGCTTCGGCATACCGTTTGTCTTCATATACTGCCGCCATCATGATGTGCATGTTCAGCAGCAGCGGCTGACGTCTACCGGCATAGCCGGTTGCGGCACGCTGCATATAGCCGCCATCGCCGCTGGCTTCTCGTTCCAGATTAACGAGAGAGACCACCAGCTTGTTGGGGCATTGCTCGCCGGCAGAGCCTATCAGCCCGACCTCGGCCACCCCTTCGGGCTGCCGGTGTGAGCGGGCCAGATATTCATCCAGCCGTGCAGCGTAAGTTGTCAGTATCTTGCGTATCATAATGCCCTGTAATTTAATGTTCTATATCTCTGTCAGCCGAACTTTGGACCCGGCTTTTATTGTTGCCCTTGTTCCAGTGTGGGTAAGAAGTCCTCGCCTGTTGTATAAGACCACGCTGAGCCCGCATTCTTCAGGGCGGCGTTCATGGCATCCTTGGCTCCTGACCAGTTACCGTCCGTCACCTGTGTGGTTCCGCCGGTGCCTACCTGGTCTTCACCGATGCCTTGTGTCTGGCCGTTGTCTCCCCAGTAGCAGGCGGTGATGATACCGCCACCAATCATGGAGTCCTTGAAGTTCCGTCCCACCACGCCGCCTGTGGTTCCGTTCGGACCGTTGATATTCCTTTTGGCATGGTAGCAGGCGGTCAGGGTGCCTAAAATGTTGCTTCCCGTTACGCCGCCTACATAGATGGTGCCGCTTCCGCTACCGGTCACGCTGCCCGTGGCATAGCAGGCGGTCAGGGTGCCACCTCCGTTGTATCCCACCACGCCGCCGGCATTGGAGTTGTTCGTACCGTCGTTTTCAACGGTCACGTCACCCGTGGCGTAGCAGCCGGTCAGGGAGGCCCCACTATTCGTTTCTCCCGCTATGCCGCCGGCAAAGATCACGCCCTTCACTGTGGCCGAGGAGTTGCACCCGGTGATGGAACCGCCCCATTGAGAGCCCACCACGCCACCTACGCTGAAGCTACCGCTGACGCTGCCCGACACCGAGCAGTTTTCAATGGTGCCTCCAAAGCTATTTCCTGCCACGCCGCCGGCATAGCCCGAACTGTTGTCGCTTGTTATCTGTACGCCCTCCAGCACCACGTTCTGCACCTTGCCGCCGGAGCCGAGGTAGCCAATCAGCCCTACATAGTTTGTCCCTTCTTGGTTGACGGTCAGCCCCGTGATGGTCTTATCTTTACCGTTGAAGGTGCCGGTGTATGGTTGGCTTTCAGTGCCTATCGGCGTCCACTCTCCCGTCAGGGTGAGGTCTGTGTCAAGGGTGATGTTGATGTCGGTCTTGCCCTCTTCGTTCACCAGCTTGGCTACATTTTTCAGCCCATCGGCGGTGGTGACGGTGTAGCTGCCGTCGCCCTCTATGGTGTATCCCGGGTCTTCTGCCGCGGCGAGGGAGACGGTGTAGGTATATTCCTCGCCCGCCTGCCAGTCGGCAGCCCCCTGCATCCGGTAGACGAAGACCTTGCCGTTGGTGAATTTGCAGGTGATGAAGGCCGTACCCGCTGCCACCGTTTGCGGGGCTACGAGCGCGGTGTAGGTGTCGCCGCCCTTGTCATGCGGGGCGATTACAGCCGGGTTTCCATTCTCGGTGGAGAGGCCTGTCAGCCGCACGAACATCTGCTCCTCGGTGTAGTCCGTCAGGACGACGGTGACCCGCGCCGTGCGGTGGGTGAAGCGGAGTGTGGGGTTGCCGTAGCTCACCGTCTGTTCCTCGGCTACGATGAAGTCGCTGCCCTCGAAGTCTTTCCGGGCACTTTGGTCGGCAGCTACCTTCACGGCAGGCGGGGTTGTCTCGCCAGCGGTGTAGGGCCACCAGGCGGTGACGAGGCGGTCGGTGTGGTTGGTCCAGTAGTGCGGGTCGGTGGAGGTCAGCGTGGCGCTGGTGTTGTCGGCGGTGGTGGGCGTCACGTCGTATGCCTTCACCGTGCCGTCCATCAGGACTGCCACGCTCTGCACACCCTCCCAGTCGCCGTCCACGGTGGAACGGGTATTGGCGATGGCTGTCGCAGCGGGGTTCAGCCCCGTGGCGGTAAAGACGATGGATGTGCCTTCCGCCCCTTCCGGCAGGAAGCCCGCTTCGTCCTGCGTGCAGGCGGCAATGCCGAGCAGCAGGGCTATGGCTGCAGATGTATGGATGATTGTTCGTTTCATGATGCGTGTTGTTTAGGGTTCGTTATTGTTTCTTTTGCAATACGGGCAGACCGTCGGTGCCGAGTACCCACTGGTAGTCGCCAGCGGTGAGGGCGGTGTTCATGCCGTCGACGGCTGTCTGCCATTTCACGGTCGCGCCGTCCACCTTCGTGGCATCTACCGTTCCTTTTTCAATACGGAATACTCCTTGCCCGGCATTGCCTCCCCAATAACAGGAAGTTATATCAGCGTAGTTATAACGCACTATAGCTCCATTGTTAGACTCTTTCAATGTGCCGTCGAACCAGCAAGCGATGATATCGCCATAATTTGATTCGGCTATACCACAAGTTCCACCATATGATGCAGAAATTTTTCCCGTCACAGAGCAGGCAATGATTTGGCCATGATTTCGGCCCACTATTCCAGCAGTATTTCCACTACTGCCATACAGATTCACATCTATGAGTTGTAGGTTCTTTATCACTCCACGTTCACTTAAGAGTGAACCCAAAAATCCAGTATTATTCATTGCTGAAGAGTTAAATCCTGTAATGCGGTGTCCCTGCCCATTAAAGACGCCGGAGTAGAATGTAAATATGCCTGACCGTGTCCATTCCTTACCCGTCAGGTCGATGTCAGCGGCGAGGGTGCAATTTATCGATTCATCTTTTTGTGAGGCTTCGTTCCATGCCAGCAGGCCGTCGGCGTTATAGACCGTGTAGGTCTTGGTGTTGCTGTCGTAGATGTAGCCCAAATCCTCGGCTGTGCCGCTCTCGCCGCCGCCGTCAGCCCAGCTGCCGATGGTGCAACCCTCTAACGTCAGGCCGGTGGCGTTCACCTTGACGGTATATTTATAGCGGCTGCCCGCTTCTAATACGACATCGTTCTGCGGACGGAAGTAGAAGGTGCCGCTGCCGAGTTCCACCCGGATGAACGGCCTGCCTGCCGCAACGGTCTGCGGGGCGGTCAGTGCCTCGTAGGTGTTGCCGCTTGCGTTGTAGGTCTTGATGGCAGTCGGGTTGCCGTTATCGGCTGACAGGCTCACGAGTCTCACTGTGGCACCGGCGACGCTCGTGAATCCCGTGCCGGGCTTCAGTTCGATTGTCACGCGTGCCGTGCGGTGGGTAAATTCAAGTGTCGGGTTGTTAAATTCCACCTTACGGTTCTCAGCAGAGATGAAATCGCTGTTTTGGAAGTCAGCCAGTTTGCTTTGGTCTTCTGCCACCTTCACGGCAGGCATCTGTGTGATGTCAGCCTTGTCGAAGGGGCACCATGCCGATATGGTAATCGGGTCGCGGCTGGTCCAGTAGTACGGGTCGTTCTCGCGTGAAAGCGTGGCACTCTTGAAATCGGTAGAAGCCGTTACGGTGTATTCCCTTACCGCATCGCCCATCTTGAGTGCCACGGAAGTGACGCCCTGCCAGTCGCCGTCCACAGAGGCACGGGTGGAAGGGGCTGCCAGCGGCGTTGCTTCTACGGACAATCCGGTGGCACGGATGACGACGGGGTATTCACCTTCGGGCAGACGGTTATCGCCAGCAAGTTCGTCCTGCGTGCAGGCGGCGAGGGCGAACAGCAGTGCGGTGGCTGCGGGGAAAAATAATCTATGTCTCATAATTCTTCATTCTAATCGATTAATTATTAACATCCTACAGGTCAGCACCCACATCTCCACCGTCTATATCGTTCCACTTTGCAATGGTGGCTTCGCTGACTTCAAGGACTTTGTTGCGTACCTTGACGGTATAGGTGTAGTTGTTGCCCGCCAGCAGTGCGCCATCGGGCATGGTGAGTGTGGCATGATATTCCTGACCTTTGTAATTCACAACCAACGGCAGGGATGCAACTGTCTGCGGGAAGAGGATGATCGATGACGTGAGATTGCCGTCTGCCAGATTCATGGTCAGTTCTCCGGTCTGTAGTCCGTTGTCTGCGGTGGCAATACCGTCGGCCGTGTTGAACGTACCGGTGAGTAACAATCCGTCCAGCGTGTAACGTTCAGGCTTGACCACGCTGAAATTCACGCCGTCGCCCGCCTCGAAGGTAAGAGTTATCTGGCTCATGCGGTGGTGGAAGGAGTTGTCTTCACCGCCTTTGGCGGTTTTGTCGGTGAAGCTTACTACCGGGTTGTTTTTGTCTCCCGTGGCTCCTGAAGCAAAGAGGAAGTCGATGGCAGGCTGGTTCTGCTGCGCCGTGGCATCGGTCGTGGCTGTGAGGATGCCTCCCGCCGCGTTGTACGGATAGTAGGCGCGGAAAGTATGGGTCTTTGCATCTTCGATATAGATAACCTTTCCTTCTGCCTCAAATTTCCCGTTTTTCAGGATGAAAGGCACGTTGCCGTACTGGGAATCGTTGCCGATGTCGGTGATGCCGATACGGTCGCCGGCAGTCCAGGTGGTTCCGCTGGCGCGGGTGGCGGGGGCGATGTCGGCGGTAAACTGGGCGGCCACGGGGTCACCGTTCAGGTTCTCGTTGTCGTTGTTGCAGGCTGCCAGTGCGAGGGCGAGCATCGCAAGTGCAAAAAATCTTGTCTTCATTATATCTATAATTTTATTATTTACAAATCAGCATTTACATCATCACCTTTCACTTCTTCCCAGCCGTTGATTTCGGCTCCGTCCACTTCCATGCCTTCGGGAGTCTCAACCAGCGTTCCGCCGAGGGTCAGCGATGCGCCCTTTCTGGTATTGAACTCCTTGAGGGCTTCCGTGAGGTCGCTTTTCAGCGTGGTGGGGCTCGGGTTGCCGTCAGCATAGCGGATTTCACCCGTCAGCAGTTGTTCCGTGCCGGTCACACCCAGCAGCCGCACCGTGGCTTTCCACTTGCCGGCATCGTCACCTTCGGTAATCTTGGTGAAGGGCAGCACGACGTTTGAAGCGGCTCCGTAGGTATCGGTAGCGAAGTCGAGTGTTCCGGCTGCACCCGTCAGATGGGCAACAATCTCCGTGATGCGTCCGGCGGCATCACCCGTCGGTTTGATGATGAGCGTCAGTTCGCGTACCTGCTGCTTCATTGCGGCGGTCAGCGGATAGTCCTTGTCTTTCTCGATGGTCACCTGTTCCGTATAGGTGAAGAACCATCCCGGGGCATTGTTCACAAAGGTATCCGTGCCTGCCCGGGTTCCCGTGGCTGCGGCAATGGTGGCTGTGGTGCCGTTCACCGTGATTCCTTCAGCCGGGTTCCACACCGCAAGGGTGTAGCTGCCCGGAGCAAACAGATGGTCGGGGGCATGGGTGGCGGAAGTCTCCGTACCCGTATAGTCACCCATGGTGACCGTCCACGTGGCAGGTATGTCGATACCCTCACCGCGGGCCGACCAGTCGGCTGTCACCGCAATCTTCCCGCTGTCGGGGTGTGGCGTGTCATAGAGCGTGTCCTTCACGCAGGAAGAGAGCAGCACGGCGGCTGCCATTCCCATCATATTTATATATTGTCTTGCTTTCATATTCTATTCCTCCGTGTTAGAATAACTTCCATACCAATGTCACACCGGCATTGATGGGGCCCCACCAGTCCTTTGTTTCGTTGCCGCGGCGCACGCGCACATCGTCGATGACTTCATATTTTTCGAAATCGGCATTCAGGTAGCCCAGACCGAGGTTGAAATCAAGAGCCAGTGCCTTGTTCAGCCGCAGCTGATAGCCGGCGGTGATGCCGCCACCCATCAGGTCGCCCTGCTTGCCTGCTTCGGAGAACTTGTAGTTGAACTGTCCGGCCTTGAACATCGCGCCCAGATACCAGGCTTTCTTCTCACCCATATAGTAACGCACTTCCGGAGCCACTTCCCAGAGTGCATAGCGGCGGTCCTTGTCGCTCCACGTCCATGAAGTCCACGAGCCGTTTACGGCAATGCCCCACGATGGGCAGATGCGCCATTCCACGCCAAGATCTGGTGTCAGGGTAGCCCAGCGCAGCAGGTTGGCACGCAGGGAGAGATGATAATCAGTTGTGATTTTGGTTTCCGACGGCGTGTCGGCAAGTGTATTTTGTTGAGCGGCTTTCTCGGCTTCTGCCTTTTCAGCGGCAAGTCGGGCTTCTTCCGCCTTGCGCTGCTCTTCGGCAAGCCGTTCCTGTTCGGCACGCTTCTCGGCTTCCAGTCGTTCGGCTTCCGCCTTGCGTC
>OGLE01000811.1_pt1 | contig 29156 bp, 27 predicted proteins | sample 1572671 | NCBI WGS metagenome assembly OGLE01 (sample SAMEA2581923, study PRJEB24529) | metagenome | biome: Human gut stool | place: China | collected 2011 | reverse complement strand
TCAATGTAATAACTGCAAAAAAGTGGGTCAACCGTTTTGTTTTCACCATATTAAACCCTTACAAATAAAGGATTGCGTAAGAGGTACATTTTTCTGATTATGTTGACCCACTTTTTGAGTCTGTTTTGAAAAAAGGATGGTATAATCAAAGACTTTATGACTCCAATGACGGGGAACAACATAATCTACAAGAGTCAAGCCGAAATTGAGTGAAGATATTAAGGCAGTATTGGAAGAACCAGTCCATGCATAGGTATATATGATGATGAAGGTATATGGTCACATACCTGACGAGGACAGAAAAAAGAATGCAAAGATGTCAGAGCAAGTGTTTTATAAAAAAGAAAACCTAAACTCAGATATCAGCTAGCCGGGGGAGAAAAAGAAGATAGGATTGCCTGATGGAGTGGATGCAGAGGCACTGATGAAGTTGCTGAATAATCCAGAGATGGCGGCACTGCTGGCAAAGGGAATAAAAGGGTAAGGTGGAGTAACAATTTAGAAACGGAATAAAATAAGTTAGCCTGATTACTATGAGATTAATTAAGACGCATGAAAACAAAAAACAAGTTTTCATGCGTCTTTTTGCGTAAAGAAATTGTAGATAGTGTTACGAATGCATAATTATTAAAAACCCGATAATGAAGCTACGCAGACAATCGCTATAACGAGCTTTTCTCACGAATACATCGGGATGTTCGAACCAAAAGATATTTTTCTTATTGCTCACTATATCGAGCTTTTCTCACATATAATACTTCCAGCCTTTTTGGCATTTTGTGTTGCAATCTCAACTTATTGCTCACTATATCGAGCTTTTCTCACAACAGTGTTTATAATACTTACACGGATATATTATCACTAATACCTTGCTAAATCAATGTAATAACTGCAAAAAAGTGGGTCAACCGTTTTGTTTTCACCATATTAAACCCTTACAAATAAAGGATTGCGTATGATGTACATTTTTCTGATTAGGTTGCCCCACTTTTTGAGTTAATTTGGATATGATATAAGTAATATTTAATCATTTTGATTTATGCAAAATGAACAATAATAAAAATTGAATGAAGCAAAATATAACACATACAAACAAGAAATATTGACAGGTAAGTACATTTGAGCCTATAATTTAATAGGACTTTAGTCATGTGATAGAAACGTGTTAAATTGTAAATACCTTGAAGTGGAGGAAGAATATGAAACTATCAAAAGTAACGTATAGAGTAAAAGATAAAAATGCAAAATATAAAAAAGAATATAACGTTAGAGCAGCGGTAGCGAATAATAGTGAAAACGCAGGGGGAGTTCTTTATCATGTTCCTGGAGTTGATCTAATTGACTTGAAGGAGCAAATGCTTGATAGAGATAGATCAGTAAGACTCTTGTACAATATTTTTAATCAGATACATACGGGTACTAAACCTAAAAAATGGGAAAATGATGAAACATTATCCGTGGATGAAAATGAACGTAAAGCTAAAGAGCAAAATATTAAAATAATGAATTATAAATGGAGAGAGGCATGCTCTGAATATATTGAAAAATCGCAGAGTACAATAAATTCTGTCCTTTTTTATTCTTATGAGGAATCTGGTTATAAGACAAAGCGTATGAACGATAATGAAGCAATCATAGTAAAAATGCAATATGAAAATAGATTATCACATTTTACAGGAGGTAAATTAGAGGACTTTGTAGCTTATACGCTTAGAAATAGTCTGGTTGTATCAAGATATGATAATCAAGAATTTGATTCTGTAAATGCTATGGTTGTATTCATTAATAATATTGGCAATGGCAATATATCAGATAAAGATAAGAAAACTATATGCAAGCTTGCAGATTTGATCAGGAATGATTTTTCAAAATTAAACCCAAATGTTCAGAGCTCACAAGGCGCAAATATGGTTCGCTCTGTTAGAAATCAAAATATGGTAGTGCAACCGCAAGGAGACATAGTGTCATTTCCATTGGTTTCTGATGAGGGAAAGAATACTGTAACTAACAAAAATGTAGAAAAGAAAGGACTGAACGAGTTTTTACTTAATTATGCAAATCTAGATGATGAGGAGAGAATGGAGAATCTTAGGAAACTTCGTCGAATAATAGATGTATATTTTAGTTCACCGAGCCATTATCAAAAGGATATGGATATTTCATTATCTGATAATATAGATAAAACTAAATTTGTTGTTTGGAAAAAACATGAGACCGGTAAAAAAAACACGGAGCTGTTTGTTGATATACCAGATGAATTGTTTACAGCAGAGACTGAGAAGATTAAGTTAGATGCTGTTCTGGAAAAACAAGCACGCAAGAGGCTTACTGATAGTATAAGAAAACAAAATATGATATGTTATCGATATACGCGAGCCGTTGTAGAAAAGTATAATTCGACGGAAAATCTTTTCTTTGAAAATGATTCTATTAATCAATATTGGATACATCATATTGAAAATGCTGTTGAACGTATACTTAAGAGTTGTAAAGCAGAAACATTGTTTAAACTTCGCAGGGGATATTTAACTGAGAAAGTGTGGAAAGATGCAATTAACCTCATCAGTATAAAGTATATTGCATTGGGCAAAGTTATATATAATTTTACAGTAGATGACATATGGAAAGATAAGAAGGTTAAAAATCTAGGTAGTATAGATGAAAAAATAAAGCACGGAATAACGTCATTTGATTATGAAATGATAAAGGCTCAGGAAGCATTACAAAGAGAATTAGCAGTCAATGTAGCCTTTGCTGCTAATAATCTCGCAAGGGCAGTATGTGATATGACAAATCTTAAGGATAAAGAATCAGATTTCTTAATATGGAATAAAAAAGACATTGCAAATAAACTAAAGAATAAAGATGACATGGCATCAGTTTCTGTAGTATTACAGTTCTTTGGAGGAAAATCTTCCTGGGATATTGATGCTTTTAGGGAAGCCTATAAAGGAAATAAGTACAATTATGAAGTTTGCTTTATAGATGATTTACGTAAGGCTGTTTACGCAGCTAGAAATGAAAGCTTTCATTTTAAGACCGCATTAGTGAATAATGATATATGGAATACAGAATTTTTTGGAAAGCTTTTTATAAAAGAAACGGAGATTTGTCTTGATATTGAAAAGGATAGATTTTATTCAAATAATCTTCCAGTATTTTATAGTGATAATGATTTAAAAAAAATGCTAGATCATCTTTATAATAACAAAGTATCCAGAGCGGCGCAGGTACCATCATATAACAGTGTGATGGTTAGGAAATATTTTCCTGAAAATATAACAAGCACTCTCAAATACCAAAAGCCGGGATATGATGAAGACACTTTGGAAAAGTGGTATAGCGCGTGCTATTATTTACTAAAGGAAATATATTATAATTCTTTTTTACAGTCAGATGAGGCTTTAGCGTTATTTGAAGAATCTGTAAATAATCTTAAGGGAGATAATAAAGATCAGGAGCTTGCAGTTAAGAACTTTAGAAATAATTATAAAAATATTAAAAGTTCGTGTACTTCTTTTTCACAGGTTTGCCAGATGTACATGACAGAGTATAATCAGCAGAATAATCAGTTTAAAAAGGTGAGAAGTTCAAAGGATTCGATAGTTGATAAGCCTATTTATCAACACTATAAACTCTTATTGAAAAAAGTAATAGCAAATGCATTTGCGTCTTATTTGCAACATAATAAGGAGTTATTTGGATTTATAGGAAAGCCGTTAAAGGTTAATTGCCTTAAAGAGATTGATAAAGAGCAGTTTCTGCCTGAATGGACAGCAAAAAAATACGTATCATTATGCGAGGAAGTTAGAAAAAGCCCAGAACTCCAAAAATGGTATATTGTTGGAAAGTTTTTAAATTCAAGGTCTCTAAATCTTATGGCAGGTTCTATGAGATCTTATATACAATATGTAAATGATATAAAAAGAAGAGCCGATGGTATAGGAAATGAGCTACATGTAATCGCACAGAATTTAGATGTAGTTGATAAATGGGTGCAGGTTATCGAAGTGTGCTTGTTATTGTCTTCCAGAGTATCAAATGAGTTTGAGGATTATTTTTATGATAAAGATGATTACGCTGCATATTTAAAATCATACGTAGATTTTGATAATTCTGATATGCCTTCAGAGTACAGTGCATTGGTAGAGTTTAGTGATCAAGGTAAGGTGGATTTGTATGTTGATCCAAGTAATCCAAAAGTTAACCGAAATATAGTACAATCAAAGTTGTTTGCGGCGGATTATATACTTAGGGATATTATTGAACCTGTTTCAAAAGATGAAATTGAAGATTTTTATAATCAAAAAGATGAGATAACCATATGTAAGATAAAAGGCGCAGAGCTTACAGACGAAGAGCAGAAGAAAATACTTAAATATCAAAAGCTAAAAAACAGGGTAGAGCTTCGCGATGTTGTAGAATATGGTGAAATAATCAATGAGCTACTGGGACAATTGATAAACTGGTCTTTCATGAGAGAAAGGGATTTGCTGTATTTTCAATTAGGTTTTCATTATAACTGTCTTAGAAATGACTCTGCGAAACCGGAAGAATATAAAAATTTGGTATTGGATGATATATCGATTAAAGATGCAATTCTTCATCAGATAATCGGAATGTATGTTAATGGTGTTGCTATATATGCACCAGGGAAGGACAAGAATAAATTAGAGAGTCAGTGTGTCAAAGGCAGAGTAGGAGGAAAGATAGGTGCATTTTGCGGATACTCTTTGTATCTCAAGCTGGCGGCAGATACTCTTTATAATGCCGGTCTTGAGGTGTTTGAAGTGTTGCCGGAACATGAAGATATTATAAATCTTAGAAATGGCATTGATCATTTTAAATTTTATCTTGGTGGGTATAGGAGCATAATATCCTTATATAGTGAAATATTTGACAGGTTTTTTACATATGATATGAAGTATCAGAAAAATGTTTTGAATCTTTTGCAAAATATTTTACTTAGACATAATGTAATTATTGAACCAATATTTGAATCTGGAATTAAAAAGATTGGTAAAGATACTAAGCTATGTGCTAAATTATGTATTAGTAGCCTTAAATCTGATTCCTTCGAATACAAAATAAAAGACGGAACTTTAATAACTGATGCAAAAGATAAGAGATATCTGGAAACAATAAAAAAGATATTGTTCTATCCGGAAGTTGAATCGGAAGTTAGAATTTTATCAAGTAAAGACAGCTTTGAACAAAATAATCAATATGGATATATGAAAGGGAAAAGCGAGAATAATAAGAATAAGAAAAATAAAAAAAATAATGGAAACAGAGATGAAAAGAAAAATAGTGATGGATTAACCTACAATCCTTTTTTGGATTTGCCATTTGAGTTACCGGAATAAAATTTTTATTTTTAGTAGGAAAAATTAATGTTTGTTATTGTTACATATGACGTATCTCAAAAGCGTGTTACAAAAGTAATGAAGATAAGCAGGAAGTACCTGAATCATATTCAAAACTCTGTATTTGAAGGCATGATTACGGATGGAAAGCTGAGCTCTCTGAAAAGAGAGCTCAGTAGCTGCATAGTTTGTTCAGAAGATAGTGTTTTTGTATATCCTTCATTGGATAGAAGATATTTAGGATATGACTTTAAGCTTTCAAAAGGAACAAAAACGATATCAGTTTGCAGGCATAATTATGAAAAGCCGAATTATTTTGGAAGCTGGCATTGCTCGGCAATTCAAAAGATTGACAGAAAATATCATATAATTAATGATGGCGTGTTAAACAAAAAGGACTTTACAATTCTGTTTGAGAATGATGAACATAAAATGTATATTCCGATAGAAACATGCACGTCTATTAACGTTTATTCTAATGTTATATTGGGAAGCTCATTTTTGCAATTTATTAATTCAAAATGTTTAAATGTTAATATTTTTGATAAATATGGAAATTTTATTGGAAGCTTTCACTCAGTTTTGAGAGCAGCCGCTGTAACGGTTCTGCTGTTGTGACCGCGGTGAAAACAGCCCGATATAGTGGGCAATAAGTTAATTATCAGAGAGAATACCGTACTCTTTCATGAGTGAAAACAGCCCGATACAGTGGGCAATATGTTTGTATAGAATCCCCAACCATATTTGTTGATTTTGATTATGAAAATAGAGTTTTAGAAAAAATAGATGAGTTAAGCTACTGTCAAAATTGATGGTAGCTTTTCTTTTTTGGTGTATAACAGTTAAAATTTGGTAAAAATGCACATTATAACAAGCTGATAAAAGAAAAAAATGTTGAAACTGACGATAAAAAATGGTATAATTTGTAACAGAAACTTAATCATAGTAATTAGAGTGATTAATAAAATTAGTGATAAATGGGTTGTTTACTTAGCAGAATAACCTGAGCGGAATAAAGGATTTTGAAATGAAGAATATAAATGAAGTAAAGGGAATTTGATAAGGCATTAAAACAATTAAAAAAAGGATCTGCGAATTATAAAATAACACAATCATATTTACTTCATTATTATATAGATACAAATAATAAAACATCATATTTAAAAACATCATATTATTATTTTGGTGAAAATAGTGAGTTAACAGAGCAACTGAGATACATTTTAGAAGAAGGTTCACATATTGATCCACTAATTAATATGAAATATGCATTATATATTTTTGTGCGAGCATTATTTACATTTAGATTATCGGAAATGACAGATAGTTTGTGGAAAGAACTTCAAAATGTAGAGAAAAATTTTGGTGAGAAAATAAAAATAAAAGATTGGAAATTGAATGCTCACCCGAGTGAATTAATTTTTAAATATTTAAGATTGATATCTCTATCAAAAGAAAATGAAGAGTTGGAAAAGTACTATAAAAAACGAATGGAAAGTTGTTTGATTTATTACGGAAAAATAAAAAAAATAATTTGTGATTTTGCCGAAATGGAAATATTAAATTATAAAGACGATAAATTAAAAAGAAATGAAATTTCAAAAAAACTATGTTTGGATATGATAAAATTCTATGATCAGTTTAAAAGCTATAATATTCCAAATGATGGAGACAAAAGATATGTATGGTTAAGAGATATGATTACATTTATGTATAGATAAAGCTATTGGAGACAAGCTGAAATGAATATAAAATTTAGATATATATTTGAAGATAATGGTGCTATTGCACCTGACGATATTCTTAAAAATGAAATTTGGATTGATGTTGGAAATATTACGAAAGATGGTGTGTTTGACTATCATCAGGATGGAGGATGTAATAGCGCATTTGAGAGCATTATAGTAAATAAAGCGTATTTTAAAAGTATCCAAGATTATATTGATGAAAATAATGATAATAATGAAGTTATAATACATGTTCATGAAATTCCGGATACAGATTGCATTTTTAGTGTTTATGCAGTTAAAAGAATGATTGAAGAAAGAAAAGAGTTTCCGACAGCCGTTTTTTCTGAGAAAATAATTAACAAATTAACAGAATATGTTAATAAAATTGATAGCGGATGTGGAAAATATTTATCTAAACCTACTTTATATGCATATTTTTGTCAAATAGGATCGGAAATAAAAGATAAAAAGAAAAGAAGCCAGGAAATTCTAGATGAGGGACTTTATCTGGCACAGCTTGTCATAGAACAACTCGAAAACACTGATAATTGTATAAATCTATTTGAAATGCCTTTGACTGAATATATTAACGTAACTGGATTTAAGTATTATTCTGGATTCCAAAATTCTCTTGATAGGCGGGGGAATGGATATATTCGAGATAAAGATGAAAATCGGGTATTTATAAAATTAATTAAAATGTGGAATACAAAATTACAGTCAATGCAACAAATAAAGGCTGCAATATGGGAAGATTTACCATCAGAAGAAGATGAATATATATTTGCTAGGGAAGAAGATCATTGTTTACTTACAATATATCCATATCAAATTAAAGATGAAAATTCTGTAGATGAAGTAACAAGAGTAGTTATAGCATTAAATCCAAACATGGAAGAATCAAAAGAATATTCTTTATTATCAATTGCAGAGGTTATAGAACAGTGCGAGCAGATTGAGGAAGAATTGGCTTATGAGCAAAGTAAAAGATACAGAAGAGATCATAGTAGGTCAAGAGAAGATGGTAGATTTTCGATGATTCCATTTCGTGAGACAAGTGATCCCTGGTATATTTCAGAATTGGGTGACATCATTGATTCACCAAGAGTAAATTCTATTATCCCATATAACAGAATCATTTCTATTGTTGAAAATAGTTCATTTCTTGCAAAACAGGTTAAAGTTCTTAGTTTTATAAATAATGGTGGAAGAATAGAAATTGATAAAACAGAAGAATATGATAATATTAGTTACGGATCTATGTATAATAATATTTACAAACTTATAAACGAAATGGAGAAAGATAAAAGTATAAAGCACAGATTTGTGTTTATTAAAATAGATCCATCTATGCTTAGATATAGTAATAATTGGCTGAAAGCGTGCTGTTTAAATATGGTTGGAAAATCTGATTCCAAGTTTTCAAGAAACAATATTTTACAAATTGATTATAGAACATGCTTATATACTGACCAATCAATTACTATACTTGCTGCAGTTGATAAGAGAAATCAGTCTTTAAGTAGCCTTGTAAATGATAAAGATATATTTAATTCTAGGATATTATTAGATTTGAAAAACATTATTGAGCATCAGCTGGAATTAAGGAATATAGGAATTAGTCTTTCAGAAACTATTCAGACAATATCAAAAAAAGAAGAAGAAATAGAGAAATTTAGTGAACGATTGGTTAAATTAAATACAAGAATCGAAGAAGACGATTTGATAGCAGATCCTTTGGAACAGGAGGTTTATTTTTTTATAAAAGATGCTTTAGGAATAGAGCGTTTAAAGGATAATGTTGATTCATCAGCACGATTATTAATTAGCAATGCAGAGCAATTGCGTGATCGTAGAGCAGAAAAACAACGTTATAATCAAACAGTTATGGAAAAAATAGAACAACGACAGGAGGCTAAAAGAGACGGACGAATTCAAGCAGGTATTGGTTTAATGACTATATTTGCAATATTCTCTGCCTGGAATGATGCGTTTGATTTTATTGCGAAAATTGCACCAAATAGAGATGGAGGATGGTTAGAAATAGCGAATTTTCCACCGGTGTTAATAATAGAAATTGTGATAGCTATTCTTATACTTATATTTGGAGGTGTGGCATGTAAGTATGTTTTACAGGCATGGCATGCATCTTCTGATAATATAAAAGATGAAAATAACAATTTGAGTGACAATTAAAAAGTATTTGAATTTGAAAAAACTCTTTACAAATAAAATGAATTGATGTATTATAACACCACACAAAACGTAGCAATTGATAATAATAGCCTTACATCCCCAGGAAGACGGCGGTGTCTGATGCATATGCAGAGGATGTTGTAATTAGTAAGTAACGTACTTAACGAATTTACACAAGGAGGCATTTACATGAATTATCCAGTATTAGACATTAAAGCTACCGGAGAACGAATCAATCAGCTCCGCAAGGACAATAACCTCAGGGTGATTGATGTTGCGGAGTATATGGGCTTCGAATCAACGCAGGCCGTTTACAAGTGGCAGCGTGGTGAGAGCCTTCCGACGGTCGACAACCTGTATGCCTTGAGCAGGTTGTTGCACACATCGGTAGATGACATACTGATAGGCGAGAAAGAGAGGGACGATGAGCCCTCTCTTTCTTTTTCCTTTTATATTTTTCTTTGGTTTTCTTGCCCTTCTGAAAGTCCATTTTATATCCTCAATTTCCTCATCTGTGGTAGAAATCAGTGTGTTATTAACCATTATGGAAAGACCGTAAATGGCTGTTTTTTTAGATATTGACGGAGTGCTCAATTCAAGTAAAATAACAGACAGGAATTTTGATTATCCGGAACTTGCAATGTCAAAGTAAATGCTATAGAATATTTTCATATCAATTAAAAGCAAATGAGGAGATTTATTGTTATGAAACAGAAATTGAGAAACCTTTCGGCACCGGCAAATATCATATTTGCCATTCTTGCAGTTTTTATTTTCATTGCACCCTTGCAGTGGAGCGGAAAAGTGCTGGGACTGATTCCGGGCATGGAAAAGGCGGATGACTATCTGCTGCAGGCTATTGTGGAGACAGTTATTCTGGTTATTTTTCTTGGCATCACATATATATTTGGGCTGTGGGATATCTTTAAGGAAAATGCAGCAGGATGGGTAAGAAGCTTTTATACAGGCGGTTTTTTCATAGTGTATTGTTTGTATGCTGTTGTTTCAGGCATTTATTTGTGCTTTTTGAGTGAGCATGGTGACGTGAAGGCATTTTACAACATCATCTTTTTCTTTATCGCGGTCTGCCTGGTAGGTCTTGTTGAGGAGCTGGTGTTCAGAGGAGTAGTGTTTAATCTGTTACTGAGAGCTTTCCCAAAGACGAAAGGTGGAATAACAGGAGCCGTAGTTTTGGGAGGTGTACTGTTTGGCTTGATGCATTTTTCCAATATGGGCGCAGGGGTTAAGTTCAGCAGTTGTCTGATACAGGTTATTTCAGCAGGTCTCATGGGTGTGCTGTTTTGCATGATATACGCGTCTACACGCAATTTCTGGATGCTTGCCATTTTCCATACTGTTGTAGATATGGGAGGACTTTTATCATCGGGAATATTTGAGGGAGGCGGAGTGGCCGACAGGATTAATGAGTTTTCGGCAATGAACTGTATCGCATTTATCGTGCTCGGTATTCCTATGCTTGTTATGCTGCGTAAGTCAAGGCGTATCCGTCTTGAGATGCTCTACAATAATGTAACTGTCATAGATGACGAGAGGGAGGGCACTAAGCTTGCAGTGGTTTCACTGGTGCTTGGTATTTGCAGTATTATTTTCTCGTTTTTTGGATATCTGATGGGACTTGGAATTGTCGGCATGCTTGCTTCCAAAATGTCAAAAAAGGCAAAGCAGTATAACAATACAATAGCAACTGCCGGTTTGATTACATCGATAATAGGCTTTGTACTGTCGGTCATCTGCACGATTGGCATGGTGGTGCTGTTTGCAAGCGGTATGTACGACAGGTTTGTTAATATGTAGATGTAAATTAAAGTAACTGATTTGACAATATGGTAAAAACACCATATAATATTTTGTGAGAACAATGGAGAAGAGTTTTGGGATTTTTGAATTGCGAGCTAAGGTAGGAACAGATATTTCGAGAGTATTATATTTTTTCTATTATGAAGGAAGAATAGTATTGACACATGGATTCATTAAAAAAACTCAGAGGACACCGGCTGGTGAAATTGAAAAGGCTAAGAAATATAGAAGAGATTATATAGAAAGGCATGGTAAATAATATGAGATATGACGATTATTTACAGGAGCAGCTTAAAAATCCTGACGTAAAAAAAGAGTGGGACGATCTCCAGCCTGAGATGGATGTCATAAGGGCTATGATAGATGCGCGCATTAAAAATAATTTGACTCAAAAGGAGCTTGCAGCACGTACAGGCATTGATCAGGCGGATATTAGTAAGCTTGAGAATGGAACGAGAAATCCATCTTTGAAACTTTTAAAGAGGCTTGCGCATGGAATGGGGATGCAGTTGAAAATTGAATTTGTACCAATGCAGCCGTTAAAAAAATAAAATTGAACGGATGCTGCAATAATACGAAGCAGACCTTTGAATGTCGCATAAAGTCTACATTCAAGGGTCATTTTTTAAGGAGAAACCATGAACATTTTACTGACAGCAATAAATGCGAAATACATACATTCAAACCTCGCGGTTTACTCACTGCGAGCCTGTGCCGGGGAGTACCGGGATGCTGTGGAGCTTGCGGAATACACGATAAACAATCAGAAGGATTACATACTTGAGGAGCTTTACAAGAGAAAGCCCGATGTACTTTGTTTTTCATGCTATATATGGAATATTGATTATGTGACTGATATTGCACGCGAATATAAAAAGCTTTGTCCGTCAGTGCCGATATGGGGTGGAGGCCCTGAGGTGTCTTACGAGGTGGAGGCATTTTTGCGGGAAAATCCATACATAGACGGTGTGATGATAGGCGAGGGTGAGGATACCTTTAGAGAGCTGTGCGGTTATTATGCGCATAAAAGAAAGCTGAGTGATATTGCAGGCATTGCTTTCAGAAAAAACAGCACAGGTAATAGTACAAGTAATAGAACAAGTGTGAACAACGCAGGCTGCAAAGCGGATGAAATAGTATTCACAAGTCCACGCCCAATCAAAAACATGAGTGAAATCCCATTCTGCTATGATACGCTTGATGATTTCTCAAACCGCATCATCTACTACGAGAGCAGCAGGGGATGTCCGTTTTCGTGCAGCTATTGTCTGTCTTCGGTGGATAAAACACTGCGTTTCAGGGATACTGAGATTGTCAAAAGAGAGCTTAAGTTTTTTATAGACCAGAAGGTGCCGCAGATTAAGTTTGTGGATAGAACCTTCAACTGCAATCATGCTCATGCAATGGAGCTGTGGCGCTTTATAAAGGCAAATGACAATGGTGTGACAAACTTTCACTTTGAGATATCGGCGGATCTGCTGAATCAGGAGGAGCTTGAGCTGATTTCTGATATGAGGCCGGGGCTTATACAGCTTGAAATCGGTGTGCAGTCCACCAATGATGTCACGATTAAGGAGATTCACAGGACTATGAAGCTTGAGAGGCTTAAGGAGGTTGTGAAGCTCATTCAAAGCGGCAACAATATCCATGAGCATCTGGATCTGATTGCAGGGCTGCCATATGAGGACTATGACAGCTTTGGGCGTTCCTTTGATGAGATTTATGAGCTTAAGCCAAACCAGCTCCAGCTTGGATTTTTAAAGGTACTCAAGGGCTCGTACATGTTTGAGCATGCCACGGAATATGGTATTGTGTACCATGACAAGCCACCGTATGAGGTAATGTCCACGAAGTGGCTTTCGTTTGATGATGTGATAAAGATTAAGCGCGTCGAGGATATGCTTGAGGTGTATTACAACAGCGGACAGTTTGAGATTACGATGAAGCTCATGGAGTGTATCTTTGACAGTGCGTTTGAGTTTTTTCAGGAGCTTGGAGATTTTTATGAGGCAAACGGCTATTTTGGAATGAGCCATTCGCGCATCAGAAGGTGTGAGATACTGCTTGAATTTCTGGCTTTATACCTGCATGGCTGTGACGGCGATGCTATGACTTCTGTGGGATTATCCGAAAATGCCGGAGATAGAGATAATACTTGATTTTGACGAAAATGCCATAGATAGAGATAATACTGATTTTGATGAAAATACGCAGATTTACAGCATGATTCAGGAGTCACTCGTCTTTGATTTGTACTATCGTGAGAACTGCAAGAGCCGCCCGAGGTGGGCCACAGATATAGGAAGCTTCAAGCACATGACACATGCATACTGTAAAAATGGAAAGCTGTCACATGTGGAGCCGTTCCACTATATTTTTCCTGACAAGCACACGCGCAAGCTGGATGAGCTGCCAAAGTATCATAAGGAGCCGGTGTGGGCGCTTTTCCACTACGACATGAGAGACCCGCTTGACCACCAGGCGCTGGTGGAGTATGTAGATAACAGTAAAAAGCCGGGAAGGTTTACGGACTAAGAAAAATGAGCAACATAGATAATATAAAAAATTACACGGTGATTGACCTTGAAATGACAGGGCTTTCAGCTAAAAATGACAAGATAATAGAGATAGGTGCGGCACGCGTGCGTGGCGGCGAGATAGTGGATACGATATCCACACTGGTAAATCCAAAGCAGCATATTCCACAGCGTGTGCAGGAATTAACGGGAATCACTGACTCTGATGTGGAAAACGCGGCAGATATGGACGAGGCTGTGGATAACCTGCTTAATTTTATCGGTGATGATATCATACTCGGGCAGAATGTGACCTTTGATTACAGCTTTTTAAAGCAGTGGGCGGTAAATCACAAGAGAACCCTCTCGCTGAATGCATATGATACTCTGAAAATAGCCAGAAAATGTCTGCCTGCGGAGCAGTCGAAGAAGCTGGAGGATTTGTGTGAGTATTTTGGTGTGAGCAGGGAAAATGCCCACAGGGCGCTCGATGATGCGATAGAGACAAAGCAGATATTTGAAAAGCTGCTTGCACTGATGGATGAAAAGGGTGAGCCGGTGGAGTCAAAGCCGCTTGTATACAAGGCAAAAAAACAGACACCTGCCACAGCACATCAGGTCAGACAGCTAAAGGAGCTGATGGCTGAGTATGGGATAGCAGATGTCATATCGTGGGACAACCTGACCAGAAGTCAGGCCTCAAGGCTGTACGATGAATATCGAAGCACATATATTAATAGGTGTGTGGATGGCTTGGAATAAGTTTCAATACAATAAGTTATAATACAATAAGCTATAACGCAAATTAATTACCGGCCGAGGCGGTATCAGCCTGTAGGCTCTCAAGCATAGAAACGATTCCATCCCTTGAAAGAGAATTGAGCTGTTTTGCTTTCTCGATAAGCTCTGCAAGCCGGTCAGCTTTTGACATACTGATGAAGGCGTTGGCTAACAGGCTGTATACGTTCTTTGAATCGGCACCCTGCTCCACTGCAAGCTCAAGCAGTTCATTGCCTAGCGATTCATAGCCTGCTTCCTTAAGCCTATTGTAATAGTCCGGCAGCATTGAAACAAATTTCGTGAAATTATCATCATATTCAGACAGCTTTTTAAAATTGAGAATGCCATATTTAAGCTTTAAATCAGTGTTTGTCATTCCGGTGAGATTGACAAGGGTTTTATCCCTTAAATCATTTATTTTATCATTATTTAATGGAAAAAACTTTTCCGGTATGGTAATATAACACAGGTCAGTGGTATCTCCGCGGAGGGTTGAGTTGGCTTTACGCTCCTTTTCCCAGAACTCCTCGGTGACCTTTGCCTGGGCAGAATCAGCCCTCTTTATGGCAAAAGTAATCACTGCAATAAATATAATGAATAAAATTAGACAAATTGGAATCATATGTTGGAAAATCCTTTCTCATATATGAAAATAGTATAACTCATTTTTGAACAGAGGTGAATAGTATGTACGATTTTAATAAAAAAAGAAATCAGAAGGTGGTTGCTATAGTGATAATAGTGGTTATAGCAGCGATGCTTGTGACAACATTTGTGTCAAGTCTTGTATAGCTTTTCTTGAAATATGGAAAAAATATGATAATATGATATAAAATGCAGTTCAGTTAAGCGATGACAGGGGCGCTTTTAACAGCCTCAGGAAAAGGAAGCGGAAATGAAGATTAATAAAAAAGCATTATTACTGGGTACAATGGCATTTGTGCTTGTGGCAGCATCAGGCATGGTAAGTGCATATGCAAGCGGTTCGTCAGGCACAAAGAAGGCAAAGGTACAGACAATTACAGAGGGTGTGTGCATTGGCAGTGTGGATGTAGGCGGTATGACAAAGGAAGAAGCAAAAAAAGCAGTTGATGCCTATGTTGACAGCATAAAGGATACATCCTTTTCATTAAAGGGTGCCAATGGTTCATTTGATGCAACAGCACAGGAAATGTCTGTTTCGGCGGACACTGATGCAGCGGTGGACGAGGCTCTTTCAGTATGCCATGAGGGCAGCCTGATTGACAGATTTGTGGAGTCAGAGGAGCTCAAAAAGGGCAATGTTGCCGTCAATATGTATCTGTCGGTTGATAAACAAAAGACCGCAAATATGATTTATGACAAGAGCGACGAGCTCAATATAAAGGCAGTTGACAATTCGCTGCAGAGAAACGGTGACAGCTTCGATTTTGTCCCGGGACAGGAAGGCAAAGAGGTTGATGTGGTAAAATCTGTCTATGCCATAAATGATTTTTTGCAGAATAGCTGGGATGGTTCGGCGAATGAGATAGAGCTGGTCACAAATACGGTTCAGCCGAGGGGCTCAAAGGAGGAACTCTCAAAGATTAAGGATAATCTGGGAGGCTTTTCTACAGATTTCAGCAGCTCGGCAGCAGGACGTGCAGCCAATGTAAAGAACGCATGCAGCCTGATAAACGGCAGTGTCATATATCCGGGTGAGCAGTTCTCGGTTTACGAGGCTATCAGCCCTATCACAACTGACAACGGCTATCAGATAGCAGGCGCATACGAGAACGGTCAGGTAGTGGACTCGGTAGGCGGAGGCGTGTGCCAGGTTGCTACCACACTCTACAATGCGGTTATAAGGGCTGAGCTTGAGATAGTGCAGCGCTACAACCATTCCATGATAGTAAGCTACGTAAAGCCATCTGACGATGCGGCAATCGCAGGTACCTACAAGGATCTTAAGTTTAAAAATAATCTGGATAATCCGGTGTATATAGAGGGCTATTGCAGTGGAGGAATCATTACCTTCAATGTGTACGGAGTGGAGACGAGACCCGCAAACAGGGAAATTTCTTTTAGAAGTGAGACACTTTCCGAGGAGGATCCGGTTACGCAGTTTAATTTTGATGCAGGTCAGCCAATCGGTTATTTCAACACCGAGCAGTCTGCGCACAAGGGAGTGACTGCAAGGCTCTGGAAGACGGTCACAGTCGATGGTACAGTGCAGAGTGATGAGATATTCAACAACAGCAAGTACAAGTCATCACCAAAAATCGTGACGGTTGGTACAGCAGGAGCATCAGCGGAGGTTGTTGCGCAGCTTCAGGCGGCAGCAGCGGCTAATGATGAGGGCTCGGTTAAATCCATTGCTTCATCTGCGGCAGCAGCGGCACAGGCAGCAGCGGCACAGGCAGCGCAGACACAGACGACAGACCCGAATGCAGCAGGTCAGACACAGGGCGCGCAGACACAGACCACAGATCCGAATGCAGCAGGTCAGACACAGAGCACGCAGCCGCAGCAGCCGGCAGGACAGACACAGGGAGCACAGACGCAGTAAATGCCCGCAGGTAGTTGTTTCTGATGTAGTTATTTGCAATCAATGCACCGGGCTGCAACAGTATACACAGCATATTATTAGGAACAGGAAAACACATGAAAAACGGTAAAATATCAGAGTCAGTTTTAAAGCGCTCTGTCTTAAAACAACTTCATACCACAAGCGACAGAATACTTTTTAAACCGGCAGTAGGTGAGGACTGTGCGGTGATTTCCATGCAGGCAGGCGGCCAAACCAAGTTAGTTACTGCTACTCAGACGTTCACACTTGATGTATCGGATAAGCATGTGCGTGCTAACTGCGCAGTTTATGATGCATTGAACAATATTTATGCCATGGGGGCAGGCCCTGTTGGGATAGAGCTGGCACTGCTTGTACCTACCACAGAAAACGAGGCCGTGCTTCGTGAGACGGTGAGAGCGATTGATGCTGTATGTGAGGAAGCAGGCATTGTGGTGCTTGGCGGACATACACAGGTGAGCCGTGCGGTGAAGAATATCGTGGTGACAGTTACAGCAATAGGTGAGGCTTATGAGCAGGCGCTTACACCATCATCTAAAGCAGCACCGGGCATGGACGTAATAGTGACAGGCTATGTGGGGCTTGAGGGCACAGCAATTCTTGCAAATGAGAAAAGAGCCGAGCTTGAAACGAGATTTTCCAAGGCATTTATAGATAAATCAGCAGCATATATAGACCATATTTCCACAGCAATGGAGGCTGCATCCGCGATTGGCGCCGGTGTGGCGGCAATCCATGACGCTTCGCAGGGAGGCATTTTTGGAGCACTCTGGGATATGGCAGAGGCTTCGGGAATTGGTCTTGACATCGATTTAAAGAAGCTCCCTATCAGGCAGGATACGATTGAAATAAGTGAATTTTTTGACATAAACCCGTATAAGCTTTTGTCAGGAGGAAGTCTGATAATCATAGCTGCAGATGGTACCCGCGTGGTCAGAGAGCTCGAGAAAACAGGACAAAATGCTGTTATAGTCGGTGCCACAACCGATTCAAACGACAGAGTGCTGATTTCCGGCGAGGAGAGACGATTTTTGGAGACTGCCCAGACTGACGAGATATACAAGGTTTTCAACTAATATATTTGAATCAGGAGATTATATATCATGAGAGAAAAGATATTAACATTTATAGAGAAAAACAGCAGGATAAACCTGAAGGAGCTTGCAATCATGCTTGGTGTGGATGAGGCAAGTGTGGCAAATGAGATTGCTGCTATGGAGCAGGAGAATGTCATCTGCGGATATCACACACTGATTGACTGGGACAAGGCAGGTCTTGAGAAGGTCACAGCCATGATAGAGGTCAGAGTGACACCACAGCGCGGCATGGGCTTCGACAAGATTGCCGAGCGTATATACAACTATCCTGAGGTGAAGTCTGTATACCTTATCTCAGGCGGCTTCGACCTCATGGTCACACTCGAGGGCAAGACTCTGCGCGAGGTATCACAGTTTGTGACAGATAAGCTTTCTACACTGGATCAGGTGCTTTCGACAAAGACAAACTTTATTCTGAAGAAATACAAGGACCATGGAACTATCATGGCGGCACCTGTCAAATCCGATGAAAGGGGAATTATGTCATAATGAGAGACCCTTTATCCAGTACCATAAAGACTATCCAGCCATCGGGCATCCGTAAGTTTTTTGATATAGTGAGCGAGATGAAGGATGCGATATCGCTCGGAGTAGGTGAGCCTGATTTTGACACACCGTGGCATATCAGGGATGAGGGCATATATTCCCTTGAAAAGGGACGCACCTTCTACACCTCAAATGCAGGACTCAAGGAGTTAAAGATTGAGATTGCAAAATATCTCGACAGAAGATACGGCATGACATATGATTACAACAAAGAGATCATGGTAACTGTCGGTGGCAGCGAGGCTATAGATATCGCACTGCGCGCCATGCTCGATGCGGGAGATGAAGTGATTATCCCACAGCCAAGCTATGTTTCATATGTGCCATGTACTGTTTTGGCAGGTGGCACACCTGTGATCGTGGAGCTCAAGGAGGAAAATGATTTCAGGCTTACAGCCGAGGAGCTTGAGGCTGTTATCACTCCAAAGACAAAGATACTTATCATGCCTTTCCCTAATAACCCTACAGGCGCTATCATGGAAAAAGCAGACCTTGAAGCAATCGTTCAGGTGGTTAAGGAGCATGATCTGTTTGTGATAAGTGACGAGATTTATTCGGAGCTTACATATGTGGATAAGCATGTGTCTATAGCATCGTTTCCGGGAATGAAGGAGCGCACAGTGCTCATAAACGGTTTTTCCAAGGCATATGCCATGACAGGCTGGAGGCTTGGATATGCATGTGCACCTGAGACCATTTTAAAGCAGATGCTAAAGATTCATCAGTTTGCAATCATGTGTGCGCCGACCACGAGCCAGTATGCGGCTGTCGAGGCTATGAAAAACGGCGATGAGGATGTTGCACAGATGAGGGAGGAATACAACGGCCGCAGACGCTATGTGCTTCACCGCTTTAAGGAGATGGGGCTTAAGTGTTTTGAGCCTTTCGGGGCCTTTTATGCGTTCCCAAGCATCAAGGAGTTTGGCATGACCTCCGATGAGTTTGCCACAAAGCTTCTAAACAGCAAGAAGATTGCCGTGGTTCCGGGAACTGCATTCGGAGAGTGTGGTGAGGGCTTTTTACGTATATCATATGCATATTCGCTTGATGATTTAAAGGAGGCGCTCGGCCGCATTGAGGAGTTTGTCACAGAGCTTCGCGCCGGGATGGATAATAAATAGTTTAAATTGACAGGAGACAAAATGGCAAAGCTGAACATAGTGTTACATGAGCCGGAAATTCCGGCAAATACAGGAAATATCGGAAGAACCTGCGTAGCGACAGGCACGAGACTTCATCTTATAGAGCCGCTTGGATTCTCACTTTCAGAGAAGGCACTAAAGAGAGCCGGAATGGATTACTGGAAGGACCTCGACGTCACCACATATGTGGACTGGGAGGATTTCCTTGAGAGAAATCCGGGCGCAAAGATATATTATGCGACAACGAAGGGCAGACATGTGTACTCTGATGCTCATTTTGAGCCCGACTGCTATATTATGTTTGGTAAGGAAAGCGCAGGCATTCCGGAGGAGATACTAAAGGAGCATCCGGATGCGTGCATCAGGATACCGATGATAGGTGAGACAAGGTCACTTAATCTGTCAAATTCAGTAGCTATCGTGCTCTACGAGGCATTGAGACAGAATAATTTTGATCATATGAGGCTTGAGGGAGAGCTTCATCACCTGAGCTGGGATGACTAAATAAAGCGGCAAAGCGCATATTTTTGGCTGCTATTTGGCTTTAACAGCTATGATAATTGTAAATACGGTAGATTTTTAGGAAAAAGAAATGGGCATAATTAAAACAAGCAAATTAGTACATGAATTTATACGAAGAGACGAGGAAGGCAATGTAGAGTCAATCACTACAGCACTCGACAACGTAAACCTCGACATAAAAGAGGGACAGTTTATTGCAATCCTCGGTCACAATGGTTCAGGAAAATCAACTCTTGCAAAGCATATCAATGCACTTCTTGCGCCGAGCGACGGCACCATATGGGTGGATGGCATGGATGTGTCAAAGGAAGAGAATGTCATACCTGTCAGGAAAAGTGCAGGTATGGTTTTCCAGAATCCCGACAATCAGATTATCGCCAATGTCGTGGAGGAGGATGTGGGCTTTGGACCTGAGAATATCGGTGTGCCGACAGATGAAATCTGGCAGCGCGTGGACTATGCGCTAAGGGCTGTCGGTATGACAAAGTACCGCACACATTCACCGAACAAGCTCTCCGGAGGACAGAAGCAGCGTGTGGCAATCGCGGGAGTTGTGGCAATGGAGCCAAAATGTATAGTATTTGACGAGCCTACAGCCATGCTTGACCCAAACGGCCGCAAGGAGGTCATAGCCACAGCCCATGAGCTCAATAAGAAAAAGGGCGTGACCATCATTCTCATCACCCATTACATGGAGGAGGTGGTCGGCGCAGACCATGTCTATGTCATGGAAAAGGGCAAGGTGGTCATGGACGGCACACCGCGTGAGATTTTTTCAAGGGTAGACGAGCTGAAGGAGCACAGGCTTGATGTGCCGCAGGTGACACTGGTAGCCGATGAGCTCAAAAAGGCAGGGCTCGATATCCCTGATGGAATCCTGACGAGAGAAGAGCTTGTAAATGCGCTTGTTGCGCTGAAAAACAGATAGGCGGGAGAAAATATGTCAATAATTCTAGATCACATAAACTATTGCTACAGTGCCGACTCAGCCTACAAGGTGCAGGCACTTAAGGATGTAAGTCTTGAGATAAATGATGGAGAGTTTATCGGAATAATCGGTCACACCGGTTCGGGAAAATCCACACTTATCCAGCATATGAACGGCCTTTTGAAGGCGACAAGCGGTCATATATACTACAATGGACAGGATATATATGACAATGATTATGATTTAAGCAAGCTGCGTCACAAGGTGGGGATGGTGTTCCAGTATCCGGAGCATCAGCTTTTTGAGACAACCAACTTTGAGGATGTATGCTTTGGACCGAAAAATCAGGGGCTCGATAGGAAAACAGTGGAGCTAAGAGCCTATGAGGCACTGCAGAATGTACATTTTCCGGAGGATCTCTACTATCAGCCGCCGTTTGATTTGTCCGGAGGACAAAAAAGGCGTGTAGCCATAGCAGGAGTACTTGCAATGCACCCTGATGTACTCATACTTGATGAGCCGACAGCGGGACTGGATCCTGCGGGCAGAGATGAGATACTGGGACTGCTTTTACAGATGAAAAAGGATCTGGGTATCACAATCATACTCGTATCACACAGCATGGAGGATGTTGCGGAGTATGTGGACCGCATCATAGTTATGAATTCAGGAGAGGTGATGTTTGACGGAGTGCCAAAGGAGGTATTCTCACACTACAAGGAGCTCGAGGCAGTCGGACTTGCAGCACCGCAGGTCACATATCTGATGCATGATCTGGCGGAAAAGGGCATACCGGTTGATCTTTCGGCGACGACAGTTGCGGAGGCGAGGGATTCAATACTAAAAGCCTTTAAATAGCTCACCAATGCTGAAATTTTGATACAAATTATGAGGAAGGAATACAAAAATGATTCGTGATATTACCATAGGCCAGTATTATCCGGCTCAGTCGCCAATACATAAACTGGACCCAAGAGTAAAGCTTTTCGCAACACTTATATATATTATTGCGCTGTTTTCCTACAAGGGAATAGCCGGTGTGCTGTTTATAGTTGCCGCGCTTGCCGCAGTTATAAAGATTTCGAAGGTGCCCTTTAAGTTCATGGTAAAGGGACTCAAATCCATTATAATACTACTGCTTTTTACAGCATGCTTCAGCGTGTTTTTCACACAGGGAGAGTACACAATCTGGGAGTACGGTATACTGCACATTTCTGACACCGGACTGATAAATGCAGCAACCATGATGATACGACTTGTGCTTCTTATTATAGGAACCTCGCTCATGACACTCACCACCACACCAAACCAGCTCACGGACGGTCTTGAGAAATCACTGGGCTTTTTAAATAAAATACATGTTCCGGTGCATGCGATAGCCATGATGATGTCGATAGCGCTTCGTTTTATTCCAATCCTTATTGAGGAGACGGACAAAATAATGAAAGCACAGATGGCAAGAGGAGCTGATTTTGAGCACGGAAATATCATAAAAAGAGCAAAGAGCATGGTGCCTCTTTTAGTGCCGCTTTTCGTATCGGCATTCAGGCGTGCGGATGACCTCGCAATGGCCATGGAGGCCAGATGCTACAATGGTGGAGAGGGCAGGACAAAGATGAAGCCGCTCGTATATGAAAAGGATGATAAAATAGCATATCTTTTCATATTTGCGTTTTTAGCGGTTGTGATAGTGCTTAGAATCCTTCTGCCGGTGAATCTGGGCAATCTTATTTTCAGATAGTGAAATAGATAGTGCAGGCAAAACAGGAGAGATATATGCGTGTAAAAATGATTGTAGCCTACGATGGCACAAATTACTGCGGCTGGCAGATACAGCCAAACGGCATAACAATTGAGCAGGTATTAAACGAGCACCTGAGCCGCCTGTTAAAGGAGGATATAAAGGTGACAGGAGCAAGCCGCACCGATGCGGGAGTGCATTCACTTGGAAATGTGTGTATGTTTGACACCAATACCCGCATGCCGGCGGAAAAGATATCGTATGCACTGAATCAGAAGCTGCCGGAGGATATAGTGGTGGTCGATTCCTGTGAGGTAAGCGATGATTTTCATCCACGCTTCTCAAAGAGCCGTAAAACCTATGAATACCGCATTTTAAATGCGAGGTTCAGAAATCCGACACGCAGGCTTGACACATATTTCTATCATTATCCGCTTGACACAGCCAAGATGAGTGAGGCTGCAGGATATCTCACGGGAGAGCATGATTTTGCGAGCTTCTGCTCAGCAAACTCGCAGGCACAGACCACAGTCCGCACGATATATGACTGTACGGTATCAAAGACCGGTGACATCATCACAATACGTGTGACAGGAAACGGCTTTTTGTACAATATGGTGCGCATAATCGCAGGAACACTTGTGAAGATAGGTGGAAGCGATATGCCGGCAGATGCGATGAAGGGCATAATAGCCGCAACAGACAGGGCAGCAGCAGGTCCCACAGCTCCGGCACATGGGCTTACAATGATAGGACTGGAGTACGAGTAACAGCTTTAGATTTTTAATATTATATTAAGATTTTTGGAATATCCGTTTTTAGCTTCGATAATAGGTTATAATGTCGTTACGGTTAAGACATGGTACGGTAAAAAGAAGCTTGGAGATGAAGATGGTTATGAGATTTACAGAAGTTAAAGAGAAAATTATAAAAAACAAAGCCATAAACAGCACAGACAAAGTAAAAGGCAGACACCGTAGAGTGATCCGTATAGGAGCGTTTGCCCTGATATTTGTAGTGCTGTTTTCGTTTGTCTCGACATTTTTTAAGATGACGGATGCTGTCAATATTGCGACTATAGAGGGCTTTTATAAGGAGCCGAAGGACTCAATTGATGTGATGATGATAGGAGCCAGCGAGGTATACGCTGATTACAGCGCAACAGAGGCCTGGAAGAATTATGGATACACCTCATACTCGCTGGGGGTATCCGGAGTGCCCGGCAGCCTGTACAAATCAATGCTCAGGGAAGCTCTCACCAGACAGCATCCGAAGGTTGTGGTGTTTGAGGTGAATGGCTTTTTACAAAAAGACAGCTACTACGACAGGACGGTAAAGCTGCACAGCTGGATAGACAATATCCACAATGAGGAAAACAGGCTTGATACAATAAAAGAGATTGTGCCAAAGGATGAGCAGGACAACTTTACAAATCCTTTAAAGCTGTATCACAGCAACTGGAAGGATATAGACAAATGTGCACACACCTTTGCCACAAGAGTTGGAATGTATTTTACAAAAACATCATGCATGAAGGGCTTTTCATCTATTGCAAAATATTCCGATTGTCCATCAGGCAAGCAGAAAACTCTCTATTTTACCGACAAGAGCAGAGCGTATATGACTGATCTGCTTGAGTATTGTAAGGCACAGGGTGTGGAAAAGGTGCTTTTTGCGAGGTTCCCTCATGAGAAGGAGGTAAGGAATCCGCAGGTGCTTTGCGACGTGAAGGAGCTTGTGGAGTCCTATGGCTATGATTTTGCAAGCTTTGAAGGTGATAAGGAAGTTATCGGAATCAATGAGAGGGATGATTTTTACAATTCAGAGCATCTGAATATAAATGGAAGCCGCAAATTCACTGCATATATGGGGAAATATCTGTCTGATAATTACAGGCTTAATGCAGACCACTCACCGGAGCTTCAGAGTGCATGGGGCGAGTGCGCAAGGCGCGCTGACAGGGTGATGAGTGCCTGCGCAAAGGATACGGATCTGAGTCTGGGAAATCATTATTTTGAGATGTCCGTTTATCTGCCTTATAATTTTTCGTCAAGCCTTGCGACAAATAAGGTAGCAGATACAAACAACGATGCAAAGCCTGTAAAGGAGTTAAATACCCCGGTTAAAAAATAGCATGATAGTGTATGGACTTTAAAATGAATACTGCCTGTTAATTAAAGTATGTCTGGCAGTATTACTTTAAAAAATAGATTTGGAGTAAATAAAATGGAACTCATTTCATTAAAATATGCGATATTTGTAATCGTATTGCTTGTACTATATTATTGCTTTCCTAAGAAATACCGCTGGTATGTGCTTCTGGCGGGAAGCATGGCATACTATGTGATTATATGTAAGTGGTATGTGCTTTTTATCATTTTCACAATATGCACCACCTATGGCTCGACAATATGGATTGACAAGCTGCTAAAGGAGCAGAATGCCATCGTAAAAAGCCATAAGGAGGACTGGGACAGGCAGACCAGAAAGGAATACAAGGAAAAGGGCAGAAAAAAGAGAGTGGCAGTCATGCTTTTTGCGCTGCTTTGCAATTTCGGCATATTGGCATTCCTTAAATATATACCATATGCGGGCGAGCTTGGACTTTTGCTTCCGCTTGGCATATCCTTTTACACCTTCCAGTCCATGGGCTATGTGATGGATGTATACAGGGAAATTGTCGAGCCTGAAAAGAATTTCTTTAAGGTAGCACTGTTTGTATCGTTTTTCCCTCAGATAATACAGGGACCGATAGCGATATATGATAAGTTTGCGGGACAGCTTTACGAGGGACATTCCCTGAGACTTGAAAATCTGCAAAAGGGTGCGCTTCTGGTGCTCTGGGGAGTCATGAAAAAGCTTGTGATAGCAGACCGCGCGGTAAATATCATCAATTTTGTAATGGATAAGCCGATGGATTTTTCGGGCACCTATGTATTTTTTGCGGCAGTAGTGTATGCGCTGCAGCTATATGCGGATTTCTCGGGAGGAATCGATATAGTGCGCGGTATTGCGGAGATGTTTGGCATAACAATGTCGACAAACTTCAACCACCCGTATTTTTCGCGCTCACTCACAGAGTACTGGCACCGCTGGCATATGACTCTTGGAGACTGGTGCAGAAACTATATCTTCTACCCGCTTTCAATCTCAAAGCGTTTCCTGAACTTTGGCAAATGGCTAAAGCCGAGATTTGGTGCGCATATCAGTAAGGTGCTGCCGGGCTGCATCGCGAGTGTCATCACATTTATCGTCATCGGAGTATGGCATGGTGCCAATATGAAATACCTGTATTTCGGACTCTGGAACGGCATTGTCATCATGCTTGCAGAGCTTTTTGCTCCGGTAAACAAAAAGGTGGCAGGCGGCTTTTTTAAGCTGACCGGTCTCAGGGAAAAGGGGATATTTGCAACGATTGTATCAGTGCTTTGGACCTTTATGCTCATACTGGTAGGCTACTATTTTGACATAGCTGCAAATGCGTCGACAGCATTTCACATGCTTTTTAAATCAGTCACGGATTTCCATATCAGCGAGCTTGGAATAAACAACATCATTTTGAATCTCGGTGCATGCGGACTGGATGAGTACGATATACTTTTACTTATAATATGTACGCTGCTGTGGTTCTTCATCAGCTTCGTTGAGGAAAATAAAAAGCTCGACATGCGCGATTTCATACTTTCAAGAAAGCTGCCGCTTCGCTGGGCAATAATATATCTTGGCATATTTATAGTAATAATATTCGGTTATTACGGACCGGGTGTGAATCCGGCGGATTTTGTATATATGCAGTTTTAAAGTAAAAAGCCGGAAATAAAAGTATAAAAGCATGGAATAAAAATCTCGAAATAAAAATAGTCTGGAATAAAAAAACTGGAATAAAAAGCTCGAAATAAGGGTAAAAAACACTTGACAACAGCCGGTTACGCAAGTATAATATCTAGGTCTGTAAAAGTAGATAAATGGAAGCCAAAGCCCCGGCAACCATTTAGTATAGATAATGATAGTCATCTGAGATGGAACAGAGGACTATAAGATGTCAAAAAGGAAGTGGCGTCCGGACATACGCGATTTCAAGAGGCATCGGCATTAAAAGTAATCGAATCATTTAAGGAGGAAAACCGATGAAAACATTTATGGCTAGTCCTGCTACAATCGACAGAAAATGGTACGTAGTAGACGCTGAAGGTAAGACATTAGGACGTTTAGCATCAGAAGTTGCTAAAGTATTAAGAGGAAAGAATAAAGCAATCTTTACACCACACATTGACACAGGTGATTATGTAATCGTTGTCAATGCTGACAAGGTTAAGGTTACTGGTAAGAAATTAGACCAGAAGATTTACTATCATCACTCAGATTATATCGGTGGTATGAAAGAGACAACATTAAGAGAGATGATGAACAAGCACCCAGAGCGCGTTATCGAGTACGCTGTAAAGGGAATGCTTCCAAAGGGACCTCTTGGACGTCAGATGTATACAAAGTTATTCGTATACGCTGGACCAGATCACAAACATGCAGCTCAGAAGCCAGAAGCTTTAACATTCTAATCAGAGGGAGGTAAATGACATTGGCTACTACAAAGTATTACGGAACAGGAAGAAGAAAAAAATACTTTTTTTCATTTTGGCACTGATATTGTTTTTAGTGACCGAATCACTTGGTTTATAACGTTAATTTTTGATGATGCAAAGTTATAAAAGCATAATGCTACGCCTATTACATAAAATGGACAATTAATTATTGATAAAAGTCATTTTGAACGAATTATGTCTGCAAGATCAACAATAAGATATAATTCTTGATCTTTTCTGCTATTCCAAATGTGGTAATGGTATAAGATTTCATCATTCCACAAATCTTCAGAGCGTATCTGTAGTCGTGGTGTTTTTTATTCCATGTACGCGATAGTGACATCATCACAAGGAAAGTCTGAACGTTCATTCCATCGTGACGTTTATCGGTAATATTCTTCCTTGTCTGGAATCCAGTTGTCTATCAAATCCCTATGTCCGTTCACTTGATTTGCTGCTTTCTGGAAGTCCCGTGATTACGAATATCTTACCCTCCCGGACAGAGAGGCTTGTGTTGTCTATGGCGACTGTACTTCCGGGCTCCTTCAGAATCTCACTTTTATTTTCCCCTTGTTTCAATATCTTGAAGACTTTATTCCTTATCAGAACCGTAAACTGCCATCGTCATCACACGTCTCTTTTCTCCTGTAGCTTGCAAAATCTAAAATTATACTAGTATACAGCTGCTGTTATAGGTAAAATGATGTTTATCGCCCAAAAAAATGGCAATTGCAAACTATCTTTATATCTCATAAAGTTACGTTTTAGTAAGGCATTTATTCAATACCTCGCAATGGTTTATAAAATGTTTTTTCTTAAAGCAGGCTCTGTGTAATTTCTAAGAGAGGATGAAAAGTTATCCCATGCATAAAATAGAACTTAATGTACTTAAAAAGTAGTGGATTTCTGCCTGAAGTTCTTGCAAAGTTAAGAAAAATAGATGAATATACCAAATTTAACGTTAATTCATTACTCATAGTCCATGATAATCCGTATATCATCCGAAATTATAGCAGGAACAAACTTAGAATCGAGATTAAAGTCCGGGTATTTCTTGAAAAGATATGCAGTTAAGGACAAAAATGTTTTTCTGGGTGAAGGCGCTTACACGACCCCGGCGCAGATGATCTTGTTACATTCGGCACACAATTTTATTTCATAAGGACCTGCATACCTGAGATACTTGACTGTGATCTCTTCGGCAAAAAGGTTGCAACAGGTACAAAGGGCAGAAAGGATAAGTATGTCTCTTTTCATGGGGGAATATGTTAGAATAGCAAAACTTCTTTATATTTTTTAGGCACGGATTTCACGAATTACACGGAGATGAGAAAGAGAATCCGTGAAATCCGTGTAATCTGTGCCTAAATATTTACTTATTGCAGATTGATTTCGTCCACAAATAAGAACGCCGGATTACCTGCACCTCCGTGCCATGTCGGGAGTTTGTCACTCTTGATGATGACTTCGACATAGCGGGCTTTTACCGGGTCGAAGGAGATTTCCTGCGGGTAAAGGCCGTCTTTGTCGTCTTTGCCTAAAGACGGGATAACCTTGGAAGCTACCTCCTTGAAGTTCTGTCCGTCGTCCGATACCTTTACGGTAACGCCTGCCGCTCCCATGATCCAGTCCCCTTTCACAACATT
>OGLE01000801.1_pt1 | contig 29258 bp, 25 predicted proteins | sample 1572671 | NCBI WGS metagenome assembly OGLE01 (sample SAMEA2581923, study PRJEB24529) | metagenome | biome: Human gut stool | place: China | collected 2011 | reverse complement strand
GCCGACTCTTCCGTGAGCCGACAGCCTGCCAGAAAAAGAAAAAGTGGAGAAACATATGCGCAGTGACAAGATGACCAAGGGCCCCTCCGCCGCTCCGAGGCTTGCACTCATGAAGGCCCTCGGCCTGACTGATGAAGAAATCGATCGTCCGCTGATCGGCATCGTCAGCTCGAAGAACGACATCGTCCCGGGGCACATGAACCTGGATAAGGTTGTGGATGCCGTGAAGCAGGGGGTTGCCCTTGCCGGCGGTGTGCCGCTCGTCTTCCCGGCCATCGCGGTGTGCGACGGCCTCGCGATGGGGCACGAGGGCATGAAGTACTCGCTCGTTTCCCGTGAGCTGATTGCGGACTCTACGGAATCCATGGCCATTGCCCATCCGTTTGACGGTCTCGTGATGGTGGCGGCCTGCGATAAGAATGTTCCGGGCCTCATGATGGCAGCAGCCCGCATCAATATTCCGACGATTATCGTTTCCGGCGGCCCGATGCTTGGCGGCTACTTCAAGGGGCATAAGGTTACGGTCTCTTCCGTCTTTGAAGCGGTCGGCACATTCCACGCCGGAAAGATGTCCGCGGAGGAACTCGGCGGTCTCGTGAATGAAGCCTGTCCGACCTGCGGTTCGTGTGCCGGCATGTTCACCGCGAATTCGATGAACTGCATGACGGAAGTGCTCGGTATTGCGCTTCCGGGGAACGGGACGATTCCGGCCGTGATGTCTGAGCGTATCCGTCTCGCGAAGAAGACCGGCATGCGCATCATGGATCTGGTCCGCGACAATGTTCTTCCCCGCGACATCATGACCCGCAAGGCATTTGAAAATGCCCTGATGCTGGATATGGCGCTTGGCTGCTCCACGAATTCCATGCTCCATCTCCCGGCTATTGCCCACGAGTGCGGAATCGAGATTGATCTCGCGGAAGCCAACGAGATTTCCAAGCGCACCCCGAATCTCTGCCATCTGTCACCGGCTGGCGAAGACACCATGATGGATCTGGACCGCGCGGGCGGTATCCCTGCTGTCATGCATGAGCTCGCAAAACTCGGCCATCTGAATCTTGACTGCATGACAGTGACCGGAAAGACGGTCGGCGAAAACATCAAGGGCCATGAAGTCCTGAATAATGAAGTGATCCGTCCTGTCACGAATCCCTTTATGAAGGAAGGCGGCATTGCTGTTCTGAAGGGCAATCTGGCTCCGGACGGCTCCGTTGTGAAGCGCTCCGCGGTTGACCCCGCGATGATGGTTCATCAGGGTCCGGCCCGTGTCTTCGACTGCGAGGATGATGCCATTGCGGCTATTTACGGCGGCAAGATCAATCCGGGCGACGTCGTGGTGATCCGCTACGAAGGGCCGAAAGGCGGGCCGGGGATGCAGGAAATGCTTTACCCCACCAGCTTCCTGAAGTCGATGGGGCTGGGCAAAGCGTGCGCGCTGATCACCGATGGCCGTTTCTCCGGCGGCACCTCAGGGCTCTCTATCGGTCACGTCTCTCCGGAAGCGGCGAGCGGCGGCAACATTGCGCTCATTGAAGATGGCGACATGATCGCGATTGATATTCCGAACCGCAGCATCCAGCTGCAGCTGAGCGATGCGGAAATTGCGGCGCGTCGTGAAGCCCAGGAAGCGCGTGGCGACCAGGCGTGGACGCCGAAGAATCGCCAGCGTCAGGTCTCCTTTGCCCTTCGCGCCTACGCCAGCCTGGCGACCAGCGCCGACAAAGGCGCGGTACGCGATAAATCCAAGCTGGGTGGCTAATCATGGCGGATTCACAACCCTTGTCCGGCGCTCCTGAGGGCGCCGAGTACCTGCGAGCAGTGCTGCGCGCGCCGGTTTATGAAGCGGTGCAGAAAACGCCGCTGCAAAAAATGGATAAGCTCTCGTCGCGGCTGGATAACGTTATTCTGGTGAAGCGTGAAGATCGCCAGCCGGTACACAGCTTTAAGCTGCGCGGCGCTTACGCGATGATGTCCAGCCTGACTGCCGAACAGAAATCCCACGGGGTGATCACCGCTTCGGCGGGCAACCATGCCCAGGGCGTGGCGTTTTCCGCATCGCGGCTGGGCGTTAAGGCGCTGATCGTGATGCCGGTAGCGACCGCCGATATCAAAGTCGATGCCGTTCGCGGCTTTGGCGGCGAAGTGCTGCTGCACGGCGCCAACTTTGACGAAGCGAAGGCGAGAGCGATTGAGCTGGCGCAACAGCAGGGTTTTACCTGGGTGCCGCCGTTCGATCACCCAATGGTCATCGCCGGACAGGGAACCCTGGCGCTGGAGCTGCTGCAGCAGGATGCCCATATTGACCGCGTATTCGTCCCGGTGGGCGGCGGCGGTCTGGCAGCGGGCGTGGCGGTGCTGATCAAGCAACTGATGCCGCAGATCAAAGTGATCGCGGTGGAGGCGGAAGATTCTGCTTGCCTGAAGGCGGCGCTGGACGCAGGCCATCCGGTGGATCTGCCGCGCGTCGGCTTGTTTGCCGAAGGCGTGGCGGTCAAACGCATCGGCGATGAAACGTTCCGTTTATGCCAGGAGTATCTGGACGATATCATCACCGTCGATAGCGATGCTATCTGCGCGGCGATGAAGGATCTGTTCGAAGATGTGCGGGCGGTGGCGGAGCCTTCCGGCGCGCTGGCGCTGGCCGGGATGAAAAAGTATATCGCCCAGCATAACATCCGCGGCGAGCGTCTGGCTCATATTCTGTCCGGGGCCAACGTCAACTTCCATGGCCTGCGCTACGTGTCCGAGCGCTGCGAGCTCGGGGAACAGCGCGAAGCGCTGCTGGCGGTGACGATCCCGGAAGAGAAAGGTAGCTTTTTGAAGTTTTGCCAGCTACTGGGGGGCCGCTCGGTGACGGAGTTCAACTACCGCTTTGCCGATGCCAAAGACGCCTGTATTTTTGTCGGGGTACGCCTGAGTCGTGGCCTGGAAGAGCGGAAAGAGATCCTCCAGTTACTGAACGACGGCGGCTACAGCGTGGTGGATCTCTCTGATGATGAGATGGCTAAGCTGCATGTGCGCTATATGGTCGGCGGCCGGCCGTCAAAAGCGCTGCAGGAGCGGCTGTTCAGCTTCGAGTTTCCGGAATCGCCGGGGGCGCTGCTGAAATTCCTGCATACCCTTGGCACCCACTGGAATATTTCACTGTTCCACTACCGCAGCCACGGCACTGACTATGGTCGGGTACTGGCGGCCTTCGAGTTGGGCGAGCACGAGCCGGACTTTGAAACTCGTCTCAATGAGCTGGGCTATGAGTGCCACGACGAAACGCATAACCCGGCATTCCGCTTTTTCCTCGCGGGTTAGTGGTTGGGAAGAATTTTCCAGAAAGCATCAATAAGCGGCTCATGCAGCCGCTTTTTTTGTGCGCAAACGCCCAGCTCAAACGGCGTTTGCTCATCGCTGCGCTCCAGGATCATCACCCTGTTGCGTACCGGCTCCGGACTGTTCTCCAGCACCACTTCCGGCAGCAGCGCCACGCCGCATCCCAGGGCGACCATCGACACCATCGCTTCGTGCCCGCCGACGGTGGCGTAGATCGACGGATTGCTGATTTTATGCCGCCGAAACCACAGCTCGATGCGCCGACGTACCGGCCCCTGGTCGGCCATGATAAAGGGCACTGTCGACCAGTCGGGGCGCTCGACGGTCACCTGGTTGCGCACCGGGCAGGGAAGGGCCGGGGCAATTAACACCACGGCGAGGTTCTCCAGCATCGAAAACGCCACCGACCCTGGCAGAGTCTCCGGCTTACCGGCAATCGCCAGGTCGGCTTCGCCGGTGACGACCTTCTCCATAGCGTCGGCGGCGTCGCCGGTCGAGAGCTTGATCTCCACCGAGGGGTGCGCGGCGCGAAAGCGGTCGAGGATCGGCGGCAGATGGCTATAGGCGGCGGTGACAGAGCAGAAGATGTGCAGCTCGCCGGAGAGCGAAGGGCCCTGCTGATCGATGACGTGACGAAGCTGCTGATACTGCAATAAAGTCTGTTGGGCAAAGGTACGTAACTCTTCCCCGGCTTCGGTAAGGGTCACCGTGCGATTATCTCGCACGAACAGCGGCTGGCCGAGGTCCTCTTCCAGACGCTGGATCTGGCGCGAAAGCGTCGACGGGCTGACGTGCATGGCCCGCGCGCTGCGGCCAAAATGGCGGCTTTCCGCCAGATGCAGAAAGGTTTTCAGATCGCGTAAATCCACGGCGCGTACTCCCCGGTTTTGTATTTCATAAAATGCAATGTGACGTTGTGAATATATCAATTTCCGCAATAAAATTCCTGTCATATAGTAAGTTCATTCTCGCAAAAGCGAACCGAACAATAAGCACGACACAACATCACGGAGTTACAGACATGGCTAACTACTTTAATACACTGAACCTGCGCCAGCAGCTGGCACAGCTGGGCAAATGCCGCTTTATGGCGCGCGACGAATTCGCCGATGGCGCAAGCTACCTTCAGGGTAAAAAAGTGGTCATCGTCGGCTGCGGCGCGCAGGGCCTGAACCAGGGTCTGAACATGCGTGACTCCGGCCTGGATATCTCCTATGCGCTGCGTAAAGAAGCGATCGCTGAGAAGCGCGCCTCCTGGCGTAAAGCGACTGAAAACGGCTTCAAAGTCGGCACTTATGAAGAGCTGATCCCGCAGGCGGACCTGGTGGTTAACCTGACGCCGGACAAACAGCACTCAGACGTTGTGCGCTCCGTACAGCCGCTGATGAAAGACGGCGCAGCGCTGGGTTACTCCCACGGCTTCAACATCGTGGAAGTGGGCGAGCAGATCCGTAAAGACATCACCGTGGTGATGGTGGCGCCGAAGTGCCCGGGCACCGAAGTGCGTGAAGAGTACAAACGCGGTTTCGGCGTACCGACGCTTATCGCGGTACACCCGGAAAACGACCCGAAAGGCGAAGGCATGGCCATTGCCAAAGCGTGGGCGGCGGCGACAGGCGGCCACCGCGCGGGCGTGCTGGAATCTTCCTTCGTGGCGGAAGTGAAATCTGACCTGATGGGCGAGCAAACTATCCTTTGCGGCATGCTGCAGGCGGGTTCTCTGCTGTGCTTCGACAAGCTGGTGGCGGAAGGTACCGATCCGGCGTATGCAGAAAAACTGATTCAGTTCGGCTGGGAAACCATCACCGAAGCGCTGAAGCAGGGCGGCATCACCCTGATGATGGATCGCCTCTCCAACCCGGCGAAACTGCGCGCTTATGCGCTGTCCGAGCAGCTGAAAGAGATCATGGCGCCGCTGTTCCAGAAACACATGGACGACATCATCTCCGGCGAATTCTCCTCCGGTATGATGGCGGACTGGGCGAATGATGATAAGAAACTGCTGACCTGGCGTGAAGAGACCGGCAAAACCGCCTTCGAAACCGCGCCGCAATATGAAGGCAAAATCGGCGAGCAGGAGTACTTCGATAAAGGCGTTCTGATGATCGCGATGGTGAAAGCGGGCGTTGAGCTGGCCTTCGAAACCATGGTGGCCTCCGGCATCATCGAAGAGTCTGCTTACTACGAATCACTGCATGAGCTGCCGCTTATCGCCAACACCATCGCCCGTAAGCGTCTGTATGAGATGAACGTGGTTATTTCCGATACCGCTGAATATGGTAACTACCTGTTCTCTTACGCTTGCGTACCGCTGCTGAAAGAGTTCATGACCACCCTGCAGACCGGCGACCTGGGCACAGCGATTGCCGAAGGCGCGGTAGATAACGCGCAGCTGCGCGATGTGAACGAAGCGATTCGCAGCCACGCTATCGAGCAGGTTGGTAAGAAACTGCGCGGTTATATGACCGATATGAAGCGTATCGCGGTAGCCGGCTAATTCCTCGTCGTCTTTCGACTTGCCGATGCGTTGGCTACGGTACGTACACCCCAGTCACATAGTAATCTTTGTTCCTGGGGATGTACTTCCTTGCCGCCTTCCGGCAAGCCGAAATCCATAGAGGCATGGATTTGTTTAGTAGGCCTGATAAGCGAAGCGCCATCAGGCAAAAACCCGGAGATTAAGATCCCCGGGTTTTTTTATTATTTCCGGTACAGCACTTTGATGATGTGGTAGCCGAACTGGGTATGCAGCGGGCCGGTTGGCTCCAGTTCAGGGCAGGAGAAGACCACTTTATCGAAGGCTGGTACCATCTGGCCCTGGCGGAACTCACCCAGATCGCCGCCGCGTTTGCCTGACGGACAAATGGAGTGTTTCTTTGCCAGCTTGCCGAAATCGGCGCCGTTTTTGAGCTGCTCGAGCAGATCGAGCGCCAGTTTCTCTTCTTTTACCAGGATATGCAGTGCTGCCGCGGTTTTAGCCATGATTGCGCCTTGAGTGAGTTGGGATAAATCAGGGCGCCATAGTATCACGCGCTAGCGGCGATACAGCACCTTGATGATGTGGTAGCCGAATTTGGTTTTCACCGGGCCATAGGGTTTGAGCAGCGGACAGCTGAAGACGGCTTGATCAAACGGACCGACCATTGCGCCTTGCTGAAACTCGCCTAAGTCGCCGCCGTTGCGGCCAGACGGACATTTAGAATAGCGTTTCGCCAGATGATCGAAGCTGACGCCCCGCTCCAGTTTGGCGAGGATCTCCAGCGCCAGTTTCTCTTCTTTGACCAGGATATGCAGGGCCGCTGCGCTTTTTGCCATGACATCATTCTCAGGATGGTTTGTGTGGCTGACACTTTACCATCAGTCAGTAAATCTCGGCTCCGCTTTCTGCTACAATCCCCACCCCGTTCGAAGATTGAGCAAGACTCCCATGCGTTTAAACCCTGGCCAACAACAAGCCGTCGAATTCGTCACCGGACCGTGCCTGGTGCTGGCGGGCGCCGGTTCCGGTAAGACCCGCGTTATTACGAATAAAATCGCCCACCTGATCCGCGGCTGCGGCTATCAGGCGCGCCATATCGCGGCCGTGACCTTTACCAACAAAGCCGCGCGCGAGATGAAAGAGCGCGTTGGGCAAACGCTGGGGCGCAAAGAGGCGCGTGGCCTGATGATTTCCACCTTCCACACTTTGGGGCTGGATATCATTAAGCGCGAATACGCTGCGCTGGGTATGAAGTCTAACTTTTCCTTATTCGACGATACCGACCAGGTGGCGCTGCTTAAGGAATTGACCGAAGGGTTGATCGAAGATGACAAAGTGGTGCTTCAGCAGCTGATCTCGACGATCTCCAACTGGAAAAACGATCTAAAAACCCCGGCGCAGGCCGCCGCTGGCGCGAAAGGCGAACGGGATCGTATTTTCGCCCACTGCTATGGGCTATACGACGCGCACATGAAGGCCTGCAATGTCCTCGATTTTGACGATCTGATCCTGCTGCCAACGCTGCTGCTGCAGCGCAACGAGGAGGTGCGCGAGCGCTGGCAAAATAAGATCCGCTACCTGCTGGTAGATGAGTATCAGGATACCAATACCAGCCAGTATGAGCTGGTGAAACTGCTGGTGGGTCAGCGGGCGCGCTTTACCGTGGTGGGCGATGACGACCAGTCGATCTACTCGTGGCGCGGCGCGCGGCCGCAGAACCTGGTGCTGCTCAGCCAGGACTTCCCGGCGCTGCAGGTGATCAAGCTTGAGCAGAACTACCGCTCATCCGGGCGTATTCTGAAAGCCGCCAACATTTTGATCGCCAATAACCCTCACGTCTTTGAAAAGCGGCTGTTCTCCGAACTGGGATATGGCGCGGAGCTGAAAGTGCTCTCCGCCAACAATGAAGATCATGAAGCGGAGCGCGTGGCCGGGGAGCTGATCGCCCACCACTTCATTAATAAAACCAATTACAAAGACTACGCGATCCTTTATCGCGGCAATCACCAGTCGCGGGTCTTTGAAAAGATGCTGATGCAGAACCGCATCCCGTACAAAATCTCCGGCGGCACGTCGTTCTTTTCGCGTCCGGAAATTAAAGATCTGCTGGCCTATCTGCGCGTGCTGACCAACCCGGACGACGACAGCGCCTTCCTGCGTATCGTCAACACGCCGAAGCGCGAGATCGGCCCGGCGACGCTGCAAAAGCTCGGTGAGTGGGCGATGGGCCGCAACAAAGGATTGTTCACCGCCAGCTTTGATATGGGTCTCAGCCAGACGCTGACCGGGCGCGGCTATGAATCTCTCACCCGCTTCACCCACTGGCTACGCGAGATCCAGCAGCTGGCCGAACGCGAGCCGGTCAACGCCGTGCGCGATTTGATTCGCGGGATCGACTACGAATCCTGGCTATATGAAACCTCGCCCAGCCCGAAAGCCGCGGAAATGCGCATGAAAAACGTCAACCAGCTGTTTACCTGGATGACCGAGATGCTGGAAGGCAGCGAAATCGATGAGCCGATGACCCTGACCCAGGTGGTCACCCGCTTTACCCTGCGCGACATGATGGAGCGCGGCGAATCGGATGAAGAGCTGGATCAGGTGCAGCTGATGACTCTCCATGCGTCAAAGGGGCTGGAGTTCCCCTACGTTTATCTGGTGGGAATGGAAGAGGGATTGCTGCCGCACCAAAGCAGCATTGATGAAGATAACGTCGATGAAGAGCGCCGCCTGGCCTACGTTGGCATCACCCGTGCGCAGAAAGAGTTGACCTTTACGCTCTGTAAGGAGCGCCGGCAATATGGCGAGCTGGTGCGTCCTGAACCGAGTCGTTTTCTGCTGGAGCTACCTCAGGACGACCTTATCTGGGAGCAGGCACGCAAAACCATTACGCCTGAAGAGCGGATGCAAAAAGGCCAGGCCAACGTCGCTAATATTCGGGCGATGCTGGCAAAGGCGAAAAAAGCTTAGCGTCTCAGGCGATAAACTGCTGCCAGGCGGCGGAGAAGGGCATCACCAGTATTAGCGAGGGCAGCATATTGGCGGTAGGGAAGGCACGGATCCCGCACAGACGGAAACCGGTCGCCAGCATAATGATGCCGCCGCAGGCGGTGAAGTCGGCGATCATCGACGGATTGATTAACGCCATGATAAAGGTTGCCGCGAAAAACAGGATAACGAAAACAATCAGCTGGGGAATAAAGATCACGGTGATGATATACCCCAGCGTGGAGGCGAAAATCGCGGCAGTAAAAAAGTCGAGGATCGACTTGGTCAGCAGAATGGTCGGGTCGCCGGTCATCCCTTCGGTTAAGGCGCCGAAGATGCCGGTACCGCTGGCGCAGAACAGGATCAGCACGGCGATAAACTGATTCATAAAATCTTCCGCACCGACGCTGGCGCTGGACTGCGCCGGAAAGATACGTTCAATGGGGCTGCGCAGCGTTGTTCCGGCTCGTTCAATCCATTTTTCAATATTCAACAGGCCGCCGATAATCGTGCCGGCAATAATAGCCAAGGCAATCGGCGGCAGGTTATGCAATTTATTGACAAAGAATATGCCCATACTGATTGAGATCAGTCCGGCGATCAACGGTAAGGTTTTTTTGAAATGTTCCGGAATAAAACGATTCAGTGAAGCGCCCGCCAGCGCACCGACGAGAAGCGAGCCGCTACAGACAAATATACCTATAGCCATAATTTATTTTCCCTAATAAAAATCAGGGCCTGAATATACAGGCCCTGAAATATTTAAATTAATTATTTAATGTTAAATACGCGGCTGGCATTACCCCAGGCGATTTTCTCTTTCAGGCCTGCTTCAAGTTCTAAAGGATCAAACCAGTCGCAGGCCTGATGAATATCTTCATACGGATAATCGACAGAGAACATCACGCGATCGGCGCCCATGACTTCAATAGCATTATTCAGTGAATGGGTATTGAAATGGCCGCTGGTGGTAACGATGAAGTTATTCTGCAGGTAGTGCATTAACGGTTTTTCCGCTTTACCCAGACCGCAGCCGAAACGCTGACGATAGAGACGATGTTGAGTGCGCGGCAGCATATGTACCAGCCCTTCGCCGAGGTGACCCAGCACCAGATTGAGGTTAGGATAACGATCGAACAGACCGCTCATCATCAGACGAATAGCATGCACTGCCGTTTCCTGAGCGAAGCCCCAGGCAGAGCCGATCAGGCTTTCGTAACCGGTATAGATGCCACGCGCCGGGCCTTCCAGCGGTTCACGAGGATGCAGATAGACAGGCACGTTCAGCTCGTTGACCTTATCCCAGAATACCAGCATGGATTCGTCATCAAGATACAGGCCATGCTCGCTATCTTTAACGTTGGTGTAGCCGTTGATCAGCGCACCTTTCATGCCTAACTTTTTCACGGCGCGCTCCAGCTCTTCCGCCGCGGCTTCCGGGTTCTGCAATGCCAGGGTGGCGAAGGCGCTGAATTTGTCCGGATTTGGCTTAACATAATTCTCAACGATAAAATCGTTGGTATCGCGGGCAAAAGAGACGGCTTTGGCTTTATCTAAAATAGACTGGGCGCCAGGTGAAGTCAGAGAAAGAATTACATGATCAATATGACGCTGCGCCATTTCTTCCAGCTGAATGCTGCGATCCAGCAGGCGGCGTTCAACATCTTTCATATATTCTGTGCCGTTACGACCTGCTTCACCAGATGAATCCCACAGGCGGTTATTTTCAGGAGTGGATACGTGTTCTTCTAAAGCAATTTTTCCGCGCATGATATTTTCCTTGCGATATGAGTCAGTGTGGCTTGATGCGAGAAGAATAAAAGCTTTCACGTATTACCAGCAATAAACCAAACGTAATAGGGGTTATTAATAAAACCAATACACGGGCGTATTTTGTTACTTAGATTTTAATAGAAGTACTCTGCTGTGCGGGATCGGCAAGCGTAGCGATCAGCGAGCGTAGCCAGATATGTCCGGGATCGCGGTGCAGCCGCTGATGCCAGACCTGACGGATGGCGATTTTGGCGAGGGGAAAAGGCAGCGGCCAGCTGCGGCAGGGATAGCGCCGGGTGATATGCCGCGCCACCTGTTCCGGGACGACGGCAATCATATCGCTTTCGGCCACCAGCTCACCGGTACCTAAAAAACTTGGTAACGTTAGCGCAATGCGCCGGGGCATGTGGTGCTCATCAAGCAGCTTATCCATATCGCCATGGGCAGTCCCCTCCACGCGGATCGCCAGATGCTTTTCCTGGCGCCAGTCTTCGGCGCGGAGCTGTGCGCGAATGCGAGGATGGTTTTCCGCAGCCAGGCAGACATATGATTGATCGAAGAGATGTTGCTGGTAGACGCTTTCCGGAAGCTGCGTCAGATAGCCGATCGCGAGATCGCATTTCCCGGATTCGAGGGCGTTGAGGGTCTGCTCATCCAGATTCTGCACCGTAAAGGTGATCCCGTCCGCCGCCTGCTGCTGGAGCGCAATTTGCAATAAAGGCAGCAGCGTCATTTGGCTGATATCGGTCATACCGATCGTAAAATTACGCTGGCTCTGCTGGGGAAGAAATTCAGGTTTGACCGCTAAATCGTTATCGGCAAGCTGGAGAAGAGTCGAGATGGTGGGGGCGATTGCGTCCGCTCGCGGCGTCGGGATCATCCGCTGCCCGACCCGGACAAACAGCGGGTCAGCAAAATGATCTCGTAGTTTTTTCAGCAAAAGGCTGCCGGTGGGCTGGCTGATATCGAGCGCGTCCGCTGCTGGGGAAACATTGCCCAAGCGGTAGAGCGCAGAGAAAAAGCGTAGCGATTTGAAATCCAGTTCTTCCCGCATCCGCCCTCCTGGCTGGATATTATTTCAGCGTATCGCCGCTGGCGACCCGAAGTATCCAGTGGACGTAGCTTTGCCACTGACACTCCTGATCGACCATCTCCCGACCCAGCGGATGTTCATCCAGCCAGTTTCCCGGCAATATCAGCGTCAGTTGTTCGTCTTGAGCGGTCAGCTGAATGGCGGGCAACAGATCGTCGCGCCGCCGGCTGGCAAACAGGATTGCCAGTCGCAGCAGACGACACAGATGCTCAGCCACCCGCGGCGGGACGGCATTCTGTTGATGAAGCGAAGAGAGGTCGATAGCGTTAGTCTGGTTAAGGAGCAGCGTGGCAATCAGCTTCTTCTGCGCCGGGGTAAACCCCGGCAGGTCGAGGTTATTGACCAGATAGGCGGCGTGCTGCGGCGCGCGCTTAAAATCCACGCTCAGCCCAATCTCATGCAGCGCACAGGCGCTAAGGAGTAAATCACGGCTTAGCGGATCCAGCTCCCAGCTGCCATCCAACTGACTGAGCAGATGACTGGCAAGGCCGCCGACGCGCTGGGCCTGTTCGGTGTCGATCATAAAACGACGCTGAATATTACGCAGCGTGCGGCTGCGGATGTCCTGCTCAACGGAGAGATGCAGCATGCCGTACACCAGGCCTTCGCGTAACGCGCCGCCCGCGAGGGTCATACACTGAATATTCAGTTCGCTGAAGATAGCGATCAGGATCGCCAGCCCGCTAGGAAACACCAGCGCCCGCTCAAGGGTTAAGCCTTCGATCTCCAGCTCTTCCAGACGTCCGCACTGGATAGCGCGCTGTTTAAGCTGCTGGAGTTTGGCGAGGGTGATTCGTTCATCCATCCCCTGCGCCATCATAATTTCCTGCAGAGCCTGAACGGTGCCGGAGGCGCCAACGCACACTTTCCATCCGTGATAGCGCAGCACATCGGCGACGGGCAGTAGCACCTCGCGCGCAGCCGCTTCGGCGAGATCGAAATTCTCTTTCGTCAGACTACGGTCGGCAAAATAGCGTTCAAGCCAGGTGACACAGCCCATCGACAGGCTAAACAGCGAGGTTGTTTGTGCGCCGGTCCCGGTCACCAGCTCGGTGCTGGCGCCGCCGATATCGACCACCAGGCGCTGATCGGCGCCGCCGGTGGTGTGGGCGACACCCTGGTAAATCAGGCGCGCTTCTTCTTCGCCGCTGATCACTTGCACTGGAGTGCCGAGGATCTCCTGCGCTTTCGCCAGAAACTCCCCCGCATTGACGGCAAGACGCAGCGTGGCGGTGGCCACGACGCGGATTTGCGTCGGCGGAATATCCTGCAGGCGCTCGGCAAACAGGCGTAAGCACTGCCAGCCCCGTTCCATCGCTTCTGCGGAGAGGGTGTTGTCGCTATTCAGGCCGGCGGCCAGTCGAACCTTACGCTTAATGCGGCTCAGCGTCTGGATGCTGCCCGCCACCTCGCGCACCACCAACATATGGAAACTATTGGAGCCCAAATCAATGGCGGCATATAGCGAGGTGGAGCTCATACTCTTCATCGTTCAGAAGGCTCCCTGGTCGGCGGGGCGCTTAGGCCCGATCCACATCACTGAGCGGGGCGCCAGAGGAAGGTCGCCCTGGCAGATTCTGAATGACTGAGCGTATGGCATAGATCTCTTAACCTGAACGACGACGATTGCGCGGTGGACCGTTACGGCGCGGGCCGTTGCCTGGGCGCGCACGGGTCAGACGCAGCGGCTTAGGCAGGTCGGTCATCAGCGCGTCCGGGTTGTACTTACTGACCGGAATTGAGTGACCAATATAGGTTTCGATCGCCGGCAGATTCAGCGCATACTCTTCGCAGGCGAGGCTAATGGAGTGACCGCTGGCGCCAGCGCGACCGGTACGGCCGATGCGGTGAACGTAATCTTCGCAGTCGTCCGGCAGATCGTAGTTAAAGACGTGAGTCACGGCCGGAATATGTAAGCCACGGGCGGCAACATCGGTCGCGACCAGAATATCGAGGTCGCCACGGGTAAATTCTTCGAGAATGCGCAGACGTTTTTTCTGCGCCACGTCGCCGGTCAGCAGACCTACGCGATGGCCGTCGGCGGCGAGATGGCCCCAGATATCTTCGCAGCGGTGCTTGGTATTGGCGAAAACGATGGCGCGATCGGGCCACTCTTCTTCCAGCAGCGTCTGCAGCAGGCGCATTTTTTCTTCATTGGAAGGGTAGAAGAGCTCTTCTTTAATACGGTGGCCCGTTTTCTGTTCCGGCTCGACTTCAACGTACTCGGCGTTATTCATTTGTTCGAACGCCAGTTCGCGGACGCGATAAGAAAGGGTCGCGGAGAACAGCATGTTCAGGCGCTGAGTGGCCGGCGGCATGCGGCGGAACAGCCAGCGGATATCTTTAATAAAGCCGAGATCGTACATGCGATCGGCTTCGTCCAGCACGACAACCTGAATGGCGCCGAGGTTAATGTGGTTCTGCTTCGCGTAATCGATCAGACGACCAGTGGTACCGATCAGAATATCGACGCCGCTTTCCAGCACTTTCAGCTGTTTGTCGTAGCCATCACCACCGTAAGCCAGACCCAGCTTCAGACCGGTGGCCTGCGCCAGTGGCTCAGCGTCGGCGTGGATCTGTACCGCCAGTTCACGCGTCGGCGCCATAATCAGCGCGCGCGGTTGGTTAACCTGGCGATCGGCGATAGCCGGGTGAGAGAGAAGATAATGAAACGTTGACGTCAGGAACGCCATCGTTTTACCGGTACCGGTTTGCGCCTGCCCGGCGACATCGCGGCCTTCCAGCGTCAGCGGAAGGGCGAGGGCCTGAATGGGTGTGCAATTATGAAACCCTTTCTTTTCAAGGGCTTCAATGACTGCCGGGTGCAGGGCGAAGTCGGAAAACTTCTGTTCTGTTAAATGTGTTTTGCTCATAGTGTGGTAGAATATCAGCTAACTATTGCATTAAGAAAGCGTATCCGGTGAAATAACGTCAACCTTTCGTTGGCGGTGTACGAAATTATTCAAGGTACGTCTACGGTAACTGAACGAATCCAGGATAGCTTAGACTACTAAGCGAGTCGGGAGCGATAAATCTGCAGCATGCAGTTCGCGTTCGGGCACCCTGGCGTCAACAGGCGAGTCCATGATGGATTGCGCCAGTTGGCAGGCCAGAGAATTGAGGTATCCTGAAGAATAGCGTGCATAACGTAGCCGCAGCGCGTCGTTGATGGCTACGACACCAACACACCAGGCTTATTCCTGTGGAGTTAAATATGAGCGATAAAATTATTCACCTGACTGACGACAGTTTTGACACGGACGTACTCAAGGCTGACGGGCTGACCCTCGTCGATTTCTGGGCAGAGTGGTGTGGTCCGTGCAAAATGATCGCCCCGATTCTGGATGAGATCGCTGAAGAGTATCAGGGCAAACTGACCGTAGCTAAGCTGAACATTGACCAGAACCCGGGCACTGCGCCGAAATACGGCATTCGCGGTATCCCAACCCTGCTGCTGTTTAAAAACGGCGAAGTGGCGGCCACTAAAGTTGGCGCCCTGTCCAAGGGTCAGCTGAAAGAGTTCCTCGACGCTAACCTGGCGTAAGCGAATTGCTGTTCCGGCGTCCAGATTCCTATTTTTTGCGGAACTCTGGACGCCCGGCTGGAGTCGTGCTAAGTTAATCCACAGACTTCGTTTTAAACATACCTTGTTTGAATCTTGTTTTACCCGAAGCATCCCGCATAAATGCGCGTGAAGCTAATAATTCCGGGCTTTTCACTCATTCCGTCTAGTCGTTTCAGTTCTGCGTTCTTTCCTGTGACCAGGCAACGTACAGACACGAGATGAAGGCCGTTAACAGGCATGGAAGTTCCTGCCATACCATTCACAACATTAAGTTCGAGATTTACCCCGAGTTTAAGAACCCACACCACTATGAATCTTACCGAATTAAAGAATACGCCGGTTTCTGAGCTGATTACTCTCGGCGAAAATATGGGGCTGGAAAACCTGGCTCGTATGCGTAAGCAGGATATTATTTTTGCCATCCTCAAGCAGCATTCGAAGAGTGGCGAAGATATCTTTGGCGACGGCGTACTGGAGATACTGCAGGATGGATTTGGATTCCTCCGCTCCGCAGACAGCTCCTACCTCGCCGGCCCTGACGACATCTACGTATCCCCCAGCCAAATCCGCCGTTTCAACCTCCGCACTGGTGACACCATTTCCGGTAAGATTCGTCCTCCGAAAGAGGGTGAACGTTACTTTGCGCTGCTGAAAGTTAACGAAGTTAACTACGACAAGCCGGAAAACGCGCGTAACAAGATCCTGTTCGAGAACTTAACGCCGCTGCACGCGAACTCTCGCCTGCGTATGGAGCGTGGTAACGGTTCTACCGAAGACTTAACCGCTCGCGTACTGGATCTGGCCTCCCCGATTGGCCGCGGCCAGCGTGGTCTGATCGTCGCGCCGCCGAAAGCCGGTAAAACCATGCTGCTGCAGAACATCGCGCAGAGCATCGCATACAACCACCCGGACTGTGTCCTGATGGTACTGCTGATCGACGAACGTCCGGAAGAAGTGACCGAGATGCAGCGTCTGGTGAAAGGTGAAGTGGTTGCTTCCACCTTTGACGAGCCGGCATCCCGTCACGTGCAGGTTGCCGAGATGGTTATTGAGAAAGCGAAACGTCTGGTTGAACACAAGAAAGACGTTATCATCCTGCTCGACTCCATTACCCGTCTGGCGCGTGCCTACAACACCGTGGTTCCGGCTTCCGGTAAAGTGTTGACCGGTGGTGTGGACGCCAACGCCCTGCACCGTCCGAAGCGTTTCTTTGGTGCGGCACGTAACGTCGAGGAGGGCGGTAGCCTGACCATCATCGCCACGGCGCTGATCGACACCGGTTCCAAAATGGACGAAGTTATCTACGAAGAGTTTAAAGGCACCGGTAACATGGAACTGCACCTCTCTCGTAAGATTGCTGAAAAACGCGTCTTCCCGGCTATCGACTACAACCGTTCCGGTACCCGTAAAGAAGAGCTGCTTACCACTCAGGAAGAGCTGCAGAAAATGTGGATCCTGCGCAAAATTATCCATCCGATGGGTGAGATTGATGCGATGGAATTCCTCATCAATAAGCTGGCAATGACCAAGACGAATGATGACTTCTTCGATATGATGAAGCGCTCGTAAGGTAAAAAAAGCCAAAAACGCCACGCCTTTGCGTGGCGTTTTCATTTTTGGGTTTGTATGATCCAGAGACAGAGAAAGCGGGACGAAAGTTGTCGTATAATGGCGCCGGATAGCAGGCGGAGACAGCTTTAACAGACTAAAATCTATACAATAAATTTGTAATGTTCTGCTTTTCCCCTTCTGGAGTTGGGGCATCATCGCTATACTTCCCGGATTAACTATGCTGAGAGCACATGCGTTGTGAATTTACTCACTGCTATTACTGAATTAATCAGTATTTTCTTATTCACGACCCTCTTTATTTTTGTCGCGCGGAAAGTGGCAAAAAAGATCGGGTTAGTGGATAAACCCAACTATCGCAAACGGCATCAGGGGTTGATTCCGTTGGTCGGTGGTATCTCAGTTTATGCAGGTATCTGTTTCACTTTCGCCATCGCCGATTATTATATTCCTCACGCCTCGCTGTATCTGGCCTGCGCGGGGGTATTGGTGCTGGTTGGCGCGCTTGACGATCGCTTCGACATCAGCGTGAAAATTCGCGCGGTCATTCAGGCCGCGATCGCCGTGATTATGATGATGGCAGGGAATCTGCATCTGAGTAGTTTGGGCTTTATTTTTGGCTCGTGGGAACTGGTGCTGGGGCCCTTCGGCTTCTTCCTGACGCTGTTTGCCGTCTGGGCCGCTATCAATGCGTTCAACATGGTCGATGGTATCGACGGCCTGCTCGGCGGACTGTCATCGGTCTCTTTTGCGGCGACCGGGATTATCCTTTGGTTTGATGGTCAGTACAGCCTGGCGATGTGGTGTTTCGCGATGATCGCCGCCATTCTACCCTATATTCTTCTCAATCTTGGCGCCCTCGGCCGCCGCTATAAAGTCTTTATGGGTGACGCCGGCAGCACGATGATTGGCTTCACCATCATCTGGATCCTGCTGGAAACCACGCAAGGTAAAACGCATCCCATTAGCCCGGTGACCGCGCTGTGGATTATCGCTATCCCGCTGATGGACATGGTGGCGATTATGTATCGCCGCCTGCGCAAAGGCATGAGTCCTTTCTCACCGGACCGTCAGCATATTCATCATTTGATCATGCGCGCCGGGTTTACTTCCCGCCAGGCGTTTGTCCTGATTACCCTGGCCGCCGCCCTGCTGGCGCTGGTTGGCGTCGTGGCGGAGTACACCCGCATTGTGCCGGAATGGGTGATGTTAATTCTCTTTTTGGTAGCCTTCTTTCTTTATGGCTACTGTATTAAGCGCGCCTGGAAAGTGGCGCGCCTGGTTAAGCGCATCAGACGCAGAATTCGGCGACACAGCGGCAATAATCCGAAACTAACCAAGTAGAGCTGGGGATGTGATGACTCAACCATTACCGGGAGCACAAGCAGTGAACGTTGAGAACGAGCTGGATATTCGCGGGCTGTTTCGCGCTTTATGGGCAGGAAAAGGCTGGATAGTCGGCGGCGCCGTACTCTTCGCCGCCATCGTGCTGGTGTACACCTTCTTTGCTCGCCAGGAGTGGAGCGCCACGGCGATCACCGATCGGCCTACTGTCAATATGTTGGGGGGATACTATTCCCAACAGCAGTTCTTACGCAATCTGGACATTAAAGCCGACCTCGCCTCGGTCGACCAGCCTTCCGCCATGGATGAAGCGTATAAAGAGTTCATCATGCAGCTGGCCTCCTGGGATACCCGGCGCGATTTCTGGCTGCAAACGGACTACTACAAGCAGCGTCAGTCGGGTAATGCCCGCGCTGATGCGGCGATGCTGGATGACCTGATTAACAATATCCAGTTTATGCCAGGCGATGCGGCCAAGAGCATTAACGACAGCGTCAAACTGACCGCCGAGACCGGGCAGGATGCCAATAATCTGTTGCGTCAGTATGTGGCCTTCGCCAGCCAGCGGGCGGCAGGCCATCTTAACGACGAACTTAAAGGCGCCTGGGCGGCGCGGACGGTGCAGATGAAGGCGCAGGTGAAGCGCCAGGAAGAGGTGGCCGAGGCCATCTTCAACCGCCGGACGCACAGCGTGGAGCAGGCGCTGAAGGTGGCTCAGCAGCACAATATTTCACGTAGCGAAACGGATGTTCCTGCCGATCAGTTGCCGGATTCAGAGCTATTTTTATTGGGCAGGCCGATGCTGCAGGCCAGGCTGGAAAACCTGCAGGCCGTCGGGCCGGAATATGACCTCGATTACGACCAGAACCGCGCCATGCTGAGCACGTTGAACGTCGGTCCAACGTTAGATCCGCGTTTTCAGACTTACCGGTATTTGCGGACGCCGGAAGAACCTGTAAAACGCGATAGCCCGCGCCGTGTATTTCTGATGGTGATGTGGGGGATTGTGGGTGCGCTCATCGGCGCAGGCGTGGCGTTATCGCGTCGTCGTGTCCTGTGATTGCGGCCTGTGGTGAAGGGCAGATGACCTTCATCGCCTAATCGAAGAGAATCGATGTGAAAGTACTAACTGTATTTGGCACGAGGCCGGAAGCCATCAAGATGGCGCCTCTGGTCCATGCGCTGGCAAAGGATCCTCATTTTGAGGCGAAAGTATGCGTGACCGCGCAGCATCGGGAGATGCTCGATCAGGTGTTGAAACTTTTCTCTATTGTCCCGGACTACGATCTCAACATCATGAAGCCGGGGCAGGGGCTGACCGAGATCACCTGTCGCATCCTTGAAGGGCTGAAGCCGGTGCTGGAGTCGTTTAAACCCGACGTGGTGCTGGTGCATGGCGATACCACCACCACCATGGCGGCGAGCCTGGCGGCGTTTTACCAGCGGATACCGGTGGGTCACGTAGAGGCCGGCCTGCGCACCGGCGATTTAAGTTCGCCGTGGCCGGAAGAAGGCAACCGTACGTTGACCGGCCATCTGGCGACATACCATTTCGCCCCCACGGAAACCTCGCGGCAGAACCTGCTACGGGAAAATATTGCCGACAGTCGCATCACGGTCACCGGGAATACGGTCATTGACGCCCTGTTCTGGGTGCGGGATCGGGTGCTGGGTGATGAAGCGCTACGGGAGACCCTGCTGCAGCGCTATCCTTTCATCAGCCACGGTAAAAAGATGATTCTGGTTACCGGCCACCGGCGGGAAAGCTTTGGGCTCGGTTTTGAACAGATCTGCCAGGCGCTGGCCGAGATAGCCCATACCCACCCTGAGGTGCAGATTGTCTATCCGGTTCACCTGAATCCTAATGTCAGCGAGCCGGTGAATCGTATTCTTGGTCATATTGACAATGTGATGTTGATTGAACCGCAGGATTACCTGCCGTTCGTCTGGCTGATGGATCGCGCCTGGCTGATCCTGACCGATTCCGGCGGCATTCAGGAAGAGGCCCCCTCGCTGGGTAAGCCGGTGCTGGTCATGCGCGATATGACCGAACGTCCGGAAGCGGTGGCCGCCGGCACCGTGTGTCTGGTGGGCACCGACAGCCAGCGCATCGTCGCGGAAGTGACGCGACTGCTGGAGGATGATGCTGCATACCAGGCGATGAGCCGCGCGCATAATCCCTATGGCGATGGCGAAGCATGTCGTCGCATTTTGTCTGCACTTAAAAATAATCAGGTAACGCTATGAGTTTTTCTACCATTTCAGTGATTGGCCTTGGCTATATCGGGCTGCCAACCGCTGCCGCGTTCGCCTCCCGGCAGAAGCGGGTGGTCGGCGTTGATGTTAATCAACATGCCGTGGAGACCATTAACCGTGGAGAGATTCATATCGTGGAGCCAGATCTGGCGAGCGTGGTGAAGACCGCGGTCGAGCAGGGGTATTTAAGCGCCACCACCACCCCGGTGGAGGCGGATGCTTACCTGATTGCCGTGCCGACGCCGTTTAAAGATCGCCACGAGCCGGATATGGTGTTTGTCGAGTCGGCCGCCAAATCTATTGCGCCGACGTTAAAGAAAGGCTCGCTGGTGATCCTCGAGTCCACTTCGCCGGTCGGGTCGACCGAACAGATGGCCGAGTGGCTGGCGGAGATGCGCCCGGATCTTAGCTTCCCCCAGCAGGTGGGTGAAGCGGCGGACGTGAATATCGCCTACTGCCCGGAGCGGGTATTGCCCGGTCAGGTGATGGTCGAGCTGATTAAAAACGACCGCGTTATCGGCGGCATGTCGCCGGTCTGCTCCGCTCGCGCCAGCGAGCTGTATAAAATCTTCCTTGAAGGCGAATGCGTGGTGACCAACTCGCGCACCGCCGAGATGTGCAAGCTGACGGAAAACAGCTTCCGCGACGTCAACATCGCTTTTGCCAACGAGCTGTCGCTGATTTGCGCCGACCAGGGGATTAACGTCTGGGAGCTGATCCGCCTGGCGAACCGCCATCCGCGCGTCAATATCCTGCAGCCGGGCCCGGGTGTTGGCGGCCACTGTATCGCCGTCGACCCATGGTTTATCGTGGCGCAAAACCCGCAGCAGGCGCGTCTGATCCGCACCGCTCGCGAGGTCAACGACCACAAGCCGGAATGGGTTATCGAACAGGTGAAAGCGCAGGTGGCGGACTGCCTGAATGCCACCAACAAGCGGGCCAGCGAACTGACGATCGCCTGTTTTGGCCTCGCTTTTAAACCGAATATTGACGACCTGCGCGAAAGTCCGGCGATGGAAATTGCCGCGCAGATTGCCCGCTGGCACAGCGGCACGACCCAGGTGGTTGAGCCCAACATTCACGCGCTGCCGAAGAAACTCGATGGACTGTGTACGCTGGCGCCCCTTGAGGCGGCGCTGGCCAGCGCCGATGTGCTGGTGATGTTGGTCGATCATAACCAATTTAAAGCCGTTAGCGGCGATAGCGTCACCCAGGCGTTTATCGTCGACACCAAAGGAGTGTGGCGGTGAGAACCATTCTGGTCACCGGCGGCGCGGGCTTCATTGGTTCGGCGGTAGTGCGGGAGATTATCCAGCACACCGCCGATCGCGTGGTGGTGGTGGATAAACTGACCTACGCCGGCAATTTAATGTCGCTGGCGCCGGTGGCGCAGGATGCGCGTTTCGCCTTTGAACAGGTGGATATCTGCGACCGCGCCGAGCTGGATCGCATTTTTCGTCAGCATCAACCGGATACGGTGATGCACCTGGCGGCGGAAAGCCATGTCGATCGTTCGATTGACGGCCCGGCGGCGTTTATCGAGACTAATATCGTGGGCACCTATACGCTGCTGGAGGCGGCCCGTAACTGGTGGAATACCCTGGCTACGGCGCAAAAATCGGCGTTTCGCTTCCATCACATCTCCACCGATGAAGTGTATGGCGATCTGCACGGCAGCGATGATTTCTTTACCGAGACCACGCCCTATGCACCAAGCAGCCCCTATTCGGCTTCGAAAGCCAGCAGCGACCACCTGGTGCGCGCCTGGCTGCGAACCTATGGCCTGCCGACGCTTATCACCAACTGCTCAAATAACTACGGCCCGTATCACTTTCCCGAGAAGCTGATCCCGCTGACGATCCTTAACGCGCTGGCGGGCAAGCCGCTGCCGGTGTATGGCAATGGACAACAGATCCGCGACTGGCTGTACGTGGAAGATCACGCCAGAGCGCTGTATCTGGTGGCGACCCGCGGCGAACCGGGCGAAACTTACAATATCGGCGGTCATAACGAACGGAAAAATATCGAGGTGGTGGAAACCATTTGTCAGCTGCTGGAAGAGCTGGCGCCGGATAAGCCGCAGGGCGTGGCGCACTATCGCGATCTGATCGCCTTCGTTGCCGATCGTCCGGGCCACGATCTGCGCTATGCCATTGATGCTTCGAAGATTGCCCGCGAGCTGGGCTGGACGCCGGCAGAGACTTTCACCTCCGGTATGCGTAAGACCGTGGCGTGGTATCTGGCGAACGAGGCCTGGTGGCGTCGGGTTCAGGACGGAAGCTATAAGGGCGAGCGTCTTGGGCTGCAAAGCTAATCATCTCTGGGGGGAATGATGAAAGGTATTATTCTGGCGGGCGGTTCCGGAACGCGGCTACATCCCATCACCCGCGGCGTATCGAAGCAGCTGTTGCCGATCTACGATAAGCCGATGATCTACTACCCGCTGTCGGTATTAATGCTGGCCGGGATCCGTGAGATCCTGATTATCACCACGCCGGACGACCTACGTGATTTCCAGCGCCTGCTCGGCGATGGCTCAGAGTTTGGCATTGCGCTGCACTATGCCGTACAGCCGACGCCGGATGGTTTAGCCCAGGCGTTTATCATCGGAGAAGCCTTTCTTAACGGCGAACCGGCGTGTCTGGTGTTAGGCGACAATATCTTCTTCGGCCAAAGCTTTAGCCCGAAGCTGCGCAGCGTCGCTGCCCGCACGGAAGGGGCGACGATTTTTGGCTATCAGGTGATGGATCCTGAGCGCTTTGGCGTGGTGGAGTTTGATGATAACTTCCGTGCGCTATCGCTGGAAGAGAAGCCGAAGCAGCCGAAGTCGAACTGGGCGGTCACCGGTCTCTATTTCTACGATGGCAAGGTGACGGAGTATGCCAAACGGGTCAAGCCATCCGAGCGCGGCGAGCTGGAAATCACCTCCATCAACCAGATGTATCTGGAGGATGGCGCATTGACCGTCGAACTGCTTGGACGCGGCTTTGCCTGGCTGGACACCGGCACCCACGATAGCCTGATCGAGGCCAGCATGTTCGTGCAGACCGTCGAGAAGCGCCAGGGCTTTAAAATCGCCTGTCTGGAAGAGATCGGCTGGCGTAACGGCTGGCTGGACGATGATGGCGTCAAACGCGCCGCGAAGCGGCTGGAAAAAACCGGCTACGGCCAATATCTGCTGGATCTGCTCCGTGCCCGTCCGCGCCAGTATTGACCCCCTGGAGTGGGAGAACCGCTTCTTTGCCGTGAACAGCGCGATCGTGCGCTTTGACGAGCACGCGCCGCGGCTGACGCCTGAGGCGCTGGCGGGGTGGTCGCGAGTGCAGGCGAAGATCGCCGCCAGCGACACCGTCCGGCTGGACGCGCTGCAGCGGCTGGGTTTTCAGCTGGTGGAAGGTGAGGTCGATCTGGCGCTGCCGGTGGGCAGCCCTGCAGATGCCGGCGCAGACGTCGCCGTGGAAGCGGATATTGCGCCGCTGCGCGAGCAGGCGGCGCAGGCATTTGCCATGAGCCGCTTTCGCGCGCCCTGGTACGCTGCCGACGCCAGCGGCCGCTTCTATGCCCAGTGGATTGAAAATGCGGTGCGCGGCACCTTCGATCATCAGTGCCTGATTTACCGCCATCCTGAGGGCGATATTCGCGCCTTTGTCTCCCTGCGGCAGATCACTGCGACCGAAGCGCGTATCGGCCTGCTGGCCGGACGCGGCGCCGGGGCGCAGTTGATGCAGGCGGCGCGGTACTGGGCCGCCTCGCGCGGACTTTCTACACTGCGGGTGGCGACCCAGATGGGCAACACCGCCGCGCTTAAACGTTATATTCTCAGCGGTGCTAACGTGGAAAGCACCGCCTACTGGCTATACAGGTGACCCCCATGATCCCATTTAACGCGCCGCCGGTGGTTGGAACCGAGCTTGATTACATGCAGTCTGCGATGAACAGCGGCAAGCTGTGCGGCGACGGCGGCTTTACGCGCCGCTGCCAGCAGTGGATGGAGCAGCGATTTGGCACGGCAAAAGCGCTACTGACCCCTTCCTGCACGGCTTCGCTGGAGATGGCCGCGCTGCTGCTGGATATCCAGCCGGGCGACGAAGTGATTATGCCCAGCTATACCTTTGTCTCCACCGCCAACGCCTTTGTGCTGCGCGGGGCGAAAATCGTCTTCGTTGATATCCGTCGCGATACGATGAATATCGACGAAACGCTCATCGAAGCCGCCATCACCGATAAAACCCGGGCGATTGTCCCGGTGCATTATGCCGGCGTAGCCTGCGAGATGGACACCATCATGGCCATCGCCGACAAATACAACCTGTTTGTGGTGGAAGACGCCGCACAGGGGGTGATGTCCACCTACAAGGGGCGCGCGCTGGGCACCATCGGCCATATCGGCTGCTTCAGCTTCCATGAAACCAAAAACTACACCGCCGGCGGTGAGGGCGGGGCGACGCTGATCAACGATCGCACGCTGGTGGAACGCGCGGAGATTATTCGCGAAAAAGGCACCAACCGCAGCCAGTTCTTTCGCGGCCTGGTGGATAAATATACCTGGCGGGACATTGGCTCCAGCTATCTGATGTCCGACCTGCAGGCCGCCTATCTGTGGGCGCAGCTGGAAGCGGCGGAGCGCATCAACCAGCAGCGCCTGGCCCTGTGGCAGAACTACTATGATGCGCTGCTGCCGCTGGCGCGCGCCGGGCGTATCGAACTGCCGACGGTTCCGGCCGACTGCGGGCAAAACGCGCACATGTTCTACATTAAGCTGCGTGATATCGAGGATCGCAGCAGACTGATCGCCTGGCTGAAAGAGGCGGAGATCCTCGCGGTATTCCATTACATTCCCCTGCACAGCTGCCCGGCAGGCGAACAGTTCGGCGAATTCCGCGGTGAAGACCGCTACACCACTCAGGAGAGCGAGCGTCTGGTACGCCTGCCGCTGTTTTACAATCTGTCTGTGGTGAACCAGCGGACGGTGATTAACTCGCTGCTGAGCTACTTCTCCTGATATGTCGTTAGCAAAAGCCTCACTGTGGACGGCGGCATCGACGCTGGTCAAAATCGGCGCCGGTCTGCTGGTCGTCAAGCTGCTGGCCGTCTCGTTTGGGCCGGCGGGCGTTGGCCAGGCCGGTAACTTCCGGCAACTGGTCACCGTACTCGGCGTGCTGGCCGGGGCCGGGATATTTAATGGCGTCACGAAGCTGGTGGCGCAGCATCACGACGATCCCCCGCGCCTGAAGCAGGTGGTGGGCACCTCGTCGGCGATGGTGCTTGGCTTTTCCACCCTGCTGGCGCTGGTATTTTTACTGGCGGCGGCGCCGATAAGCCAGGGGCTGTTCGGCCATACGCACTATCAGGGGCTGGTACGCCTGGTGGCGCTGGTGCAGATGGGGATCGCCTGGGCGAATTTCCTGCTGGCGCTGATGAAAGGCTTTCGCGATGCGGCGGGTAACGCCTTCTCGCTGATTGCCGGGAGCCTGATCGGCGTGGCGGCTTACTATGCTTGCTACGTGTTGGGAGGCTATCAGGGCGCGCTGCTGGGGCTGGCGTTAGTTCCAGCGCTGGTGGTGGTCCCGGCGGGTATTATGCTCTGGCGGCGGGGTAATATCCCGCTGAGCGCCCTGCGTCCGCGCTGGGATAACGGTCTGGCGGGACAGCTATCGAAATTTACCCTGATGGCGCTGATAACCTCGGTGACCCTGCCGGTAGCCTATGTGATGATGCGTAATCTGCTGGCGGCGCATTACGGCTGGGAGGCGGTCGGGATCTGGCAGGGGGTGAGCAGCATCTCCGATGCCTACCTGCAGTTTATTACCGCCTCGTTTAGCGTCTATCTGCTGCCGACGCTGTCGCGGCTGAGCGCCAAAACGGATATCACCCGCGAGATAGTCAAGTCGCTGAAATTCGTTCTGCCGGCGGTGGCGGCGGCAAGCCTGACGGTCTGGCTACTGCGCGATTTTGCCATCTGGCTGCTGTTTTCCGATCGCTTTACCGCGATGCGTGACCTGTTTGCCTGGCAGCTGGTGGGCGACGTTTTAAAAGTAGGCGCTTACGTCTATGGCTATCTGGTGATCGCCAAAGCGTCGCTGCGTTTTTATATTCTGACGGAAATCAGCCAGTTCGCACTGCTGACCGCATTCTCACACTGGCTTATACCGGCGCACGGCGCGGTTGGCGCGGCGCAGGCATATATGGCCACTTATATTGTTTATTTCGCCCTTTGTAGTGGCGTGTTTTTACTCTGGCGTAAACGGGCATGACAGCACTGATACATGTACTGGGATCGGATATCCCGCATCATAACCAGACCGTACTGCGGTTCTTTAACGACGAACTGGCCGCCGACCCGCAGGCCAGGAGATTTATGATCGTCGGTGATGAGGCCAGCGTGCGTGATGGGTATCCGGCGCTGGATGTCACCTGTTATCCGGGGAAAAAGGCGCTGGCGCAGGCAGTGATTGCTACCGCGAAAGCCAACCGCCAGCAGCGCTTTTTCTTCCACGGCCAGTTCAATACCGGGCTGTGGCTGGCGCTGTTGAGCGGCGGCATCCGCCCGTCGCAGTTTAACTGGCATATCTGGGGGGCGGATCTGTATGAAAATTCTGCCAGCCTGAAGTTTCGCCTGTTCTATCCGCTGCGCCGTATGGCGCAGGGGCGGGTAGGGCGCGTTTTCGCCACCCGCGGCGATCTCAGCTGGTTCGCTAACCGCCATCCGCGCGTCCCGGGCGAGCTGCTCTACTTCCCGACCCGTATGGATCCGGTGCTGAATACCCTGGCCGATAACGCTCCGCGCGGTGATACCCTGACTATTCTGGTCGGCAACTCCGGGGATCGCAGCAATGAACATATTGCCGCGCTGAAGGCAATCCATCAGCAGTTTGGCGATACGGTAAACGTCATCGTGCCGATGGGCTATCCAGCGAATAACGACGCCTATATCAATGAGGTTCGCGAGGCGGGGGCGGCGCTGTTTAGCGGTGAGCATCTGCAGATCCTCAGCGAGAAGCTGGAGTTTCATGATTATCTGGCGCTGCTGCGCCGCTGCGATCTGGGCTATTTTCTGTTTGCCCGCCAGCAGGGGATCGGCACCCTGTGTCTGCTGATTCAGGCGGGCATCCCCTGCGTGCTCAATCGGGAAAACCCGTTCTGGCAGGATATGGCCGAGCAGCATGTGCCGGTGCTGTTCACCAGCGACGCGCTGGACGTCAGCGTGGTGCGCGAAGCGCAGCGTCAGCTGGCGAGCGTGGATAAATCCGCTATCGCCTTCTTCCGGCCGAACTATCTGACGGGCTGGCGGCGGGCGCTACGGTTAGCGGCGGAGGGGCAGGCATGACGTTAATGCAATTTAGCGGGCTGCTGGTGGTCTGGCTGCTGTCGACGCTGTTCATCGCCACCGCCACCTGGTTTGAGTTCCGTCGGGTACGCTTTAACTTCAACGTTTTTTTCTCGTTGCTGTTTCTGCTGACCTTTTTCTTCGGCTTCCCGCTGACCAGTATTCTGGTGTTCCGCTTTGACGTCAGCGTGGCGCCGCCGGAGATTTTGCTGCAGACGCTGCTGATCGCGGTGTGCTTCTACGCAGTCTACTACGTGACCTATAAAACGCGGCTGCGTTCGGCATCGCGTGAGGTTGCGCATCGCCCGCTGTTTACCATGAACCGGGTGGAAACCCATCTGGCGTGGGGCATTTTGATGGGGCTGGCGCTGCTGTGCGTCGGCATCTTCTTCGCCCACAACGGTTTCCTGCTGTTTAAGCTCAACTCCTACAGCCAGATTTTCTCTGCTGAAGTGTCCGGCGTGGCGTTGAAGCGCTTCTTTTACTTCTTTATTCCGGCGATGCTGGTGGTCTATTTTCTGCGCCAGGATTATAAGGCGTGGATCTTCTTCCTCGTCAGCACGGTGGCCTTTGGTTTGCTGACCTACGCCATCGTCGGCGGGACGCGCGCCAATATTATCATCGCCTTCGCCATCTTTCTGTTCATCGGTATTATTCGCGGCTGGATCAGCCTGTGGATGCTGGCGGCGGCGGGCGTGCTGGGGATTGTTGGCATGTTCTGGCTGGCACTAAAACGCTATGGAATGAATGTGAGCGGCGATGAAGCGTTCTATACGTTTCTCTATCTCACTCGCGACACCTTCTCGCCGTGGGAGAATCTGGCGTTGCTGTTGCAGAACTACGACAACATCGACTTCCAGGGCCTGGCTCCAATTGTCCGCGATTTCTATGTCTTTATCCCTTCCTGGCTGTGGCCGGGGCGCCCGAGTATGGTGCTGAACTCAGCCAACTACTTTACCTGGGAAGTGCTGAATAAACACTCCGGACTGGCGATCTCGCCTACGCTTATAGGCTCACTGGTGGTGATGGGCGGCGCGTTGTTCATCCCGCTCGGGGCGATCGTGGTTGGTCTGATCATCAAATGGTTCGACTGGCTGTATGAGCTGGGCAACCGCGAGACTAATCGCTATAAGGCTGCGATATTGCACAGTTTCTGCTTTGGGGCGATCTTCAATATGATCGTGCTGGCGCGTGAAGGGCTGGATTCGTTTGTCTCACGCGTGGTCTTTTTTATCGTGGTCTTCGGCGCATGTCTGATGATCGCAAAACTGTTGTACTGGCTTTTTGAAAGCGCCGGACTCATTCATAAACGTACAAAATCATCGCTCCGGACGCAGGTTGAAGGATAACAATGAATAACAACACCACGGCACCGACCTATACGCTGCGTGGCTTACAGTTGATTGGTTGGCGTGATATGCAGCACGCCCTCGATTATCTGTTTGCTGACGGGCAGCTTAAGCAGGGAACGCTGGTTGCCATTAATGCTGAAAAAATGCAGATCGGAAGAGCGTCGTGTAGGGAAAGAGTGTAGATCTCG
>OGLE01000792.1_pt1 | contig 29417 bp, 25 predicted proteins | sample 1572671 | NCBI WGS metagenome assembly OGLE01 (sample SAMEA2581923, study PRJEB24529) | metagenome | biome: Human gut stool | place: China | collected 2011 | reverse complement strand
AACAGGCTCAAAAAGAAGGCTATAGTGTGGGAGATATTTCAGCAGGGCTTTCTTATTCTGTGATAAAAAATGCCATTCAAAAAGTTATGAAGATTAGAGATATGAAGGTTTTAGGCTCTCATATTGTAGTTCAGGGTGGAACATTTTATAATGATGCCGTTTTACGTGCATTTGAATTATTAGTTGGGAAAAATGTTGTAAGGCCTGACATTGCTGGGCTTATGGGTGCTTATGGTGTTGCACTTTTAGCTCAAGAACAATACGAGGCAAATAAAGATATGGAATATGTTTCTACTATCTCTGACTTGGATGCTATAAATAACTTAAAAGTTGAAGCATCACATGTGCGTTGTAATGGTTGCGAAAACCACTGCTTACTCACAATAAACAAATTTAGCAATGGTACAAAGCATATTTCTGGTAATAGATGTGAAAAAGGAGCTGGAATCGTTTCGGAAAATAAAGAATTACCAAACTTAGTAAAATATAAATATAAGAGAATTTTTGACTACACTCCTCTTGAGGAAAAAAATGCACCTCGTGGTGTTATAGGAATTCCTAGAGTTTTAAATATGTATGAAGATTATCCTTTCTGGTTTACATTTTTAACCAATCTTGGATTTAGAGTTATAATCTCTGAAAAAAGTAACAGAAAAACATACGAAAAAGGCATGGAATCAATGCCTTCTGAATCTGTTTGTTACCCAGCCAAATTATCACATGGTCATATAATTAGTTTAGTAAAACAAGGAATAAAAACAATATTCTATCCATGTGTACCATATTCTAGAAAAGAATATAAATCAGCAGATAATCATTATAACTGCCCTATTGTAATTTCGTATTCAGAGGTTTTGAAAAACAATGTCGAAGAATTAAAAGACAAGGATATTACTTTTTTGAATCCATTCTTACCTTTTGATGCAAAAACTTTAGCAGAAACAATTCTAGGTTTGCCTGAATTTAAAAAGTACAATTTCACGAAGAAAGAATTATTAAATGCTGCTAAACTCGCAGAAGAAGAATATCAACATTGCAGAGCAGATATACATGCTGAAGGTGCTAAGGCCGTAGAATATTTAGAGAAAAAGCATCTAAAAGGTATTGTTCTTGCTGGGCGTCCATATCATGTAGATCCAGAAATAAATCATGGAATAGATACATTAATAACAAGTTTAGGAATGTGTGTATTAACAGAAGATAGTGTGGCAGATAAAGCATTACCAGAAAGACCACTTCGTGTTGTTGACCAATGGATGTTCCATTCAAGATTATATGCAGCAGCAGATTTTGTAGGTAGACATGATAATTTAGAGCTTGTTCAAATAAATTCGTTTGGTTGTGGAGTTGATGCTGTTACAACAGATGAAGTTGAAGAAATTCTAACAAGTTTTGGAAAAATGTATACATTAATAAAAATTGATGAAGTAAATAATTTAGGTGCAGTTAGAATTCGTATCCGTTCACTTCTTGCAAGTATGAACAAACGTGAAAAAGATAATGTATGCACAAATTGCGACGCAGATTATACCGTAAAAAAGGTTATGTTTACTAAAGATATGAAAGACTATACAATACTATGCCCTCAAATGGCTCCAATACATTTCGAGCTAATCGAAACGGCCGTAAGGTCTTGCGGATACAATCTTGAGCTACTACGTAACTGTACACAACATACAGTAGAAACTGGATTAAAGTACGTAAATAATGATGCTTGCTATCCATCAATTTTAGTTACAGGTCAGATGATTGAAGCTCTTGAATCTGGAAAATATGATTTAAACAAGACTGCTTTAATAATGTCTCAAACTGGTGGTGGATGTAGAGCTACAAACTACATAGGATTCATTCGTAAAGCATTAAAAGATGCTGGATTTGCTAATATTCCTGTTATCTCATTTAATGTTGTTGGAATGGAAAAGATGCCAGGATTTAAAATAACTCCAGACATGGTAGAAAAACTTCTTAAGGTTGTTGTTTACGGAGACTTACTTCAAAAAATGCTTACTAAAAATAGAGTCTATGAGGTAAACAAAGGTGAAACGCAAAAACTATATGATGAATGGATGCAAAAATGCAAAGAATTAGTTGTACACTCTTCTTTATCAGAATTTAAGAAAAGCATTTATGATATGGTTAACGACTTTGAAAAAATTGAATTAGATACTTCTATTAAGAAACCAAAAGTTGGAATAGTTGGTGAAGTTTTAATAAAATATCATCCATTCGGCAACAATTTCATAGCAGAAAAATTAGAACAAGAAGGTGCAGAAGTTATACTTCCAGATTTTATGGGATTCGTAAAATTCATGGCAACACACAAAATAACTTTTAACACACTTATAAAGACAGATAAATATAAAGCCAAAATATTTAAACTTGCAATAAAATTAATAGACATTCTTGAGAAAGATGAAAGAATTGCCTTAGCAAATTCTAAAAAAGGTTATTTACAACCTTGCGATATTTGGGAACTAGAAGACAAAGTAAAAGATATTCTTTCGATTGGAAATCAGACTGGTGAAGGTTGGTTCTTAACAGCAGAAATGGTAGAATACATAGAACATGGAATTTCTAACATAGTATGTGTACAACCTTTCGCGTGTTTGCCAAACCATGTTGTTGGAAAAGGTGTAATAAAAACAATAAGAGAAAAATATCCTTATGCTAATATTTCTCCAATAGACTATGACCCAGGTGCAAGTGAAGCAAACCAGACAAATAGAATAAAATTATTAATGGCAGTTGCTAAAGATAATTTAGAGAAAAATAATAAATAATCTAAAAAAGAATTACATTTTATAAATAAATATAATTTGTAATTCTTTTTTAACACAAAATTAAGCTCTCCTTGTTAAATTTCAATCTAACATGAAAAGCCTAATTTATACTTTATTTTATTCTTCTGGTTCTACAGTTTCTATACTTACAACCTTTTCATTTTCGTTCGTTCTCATTAATGTTACACCTTGTGTTGCTCTTCCTAATATGCTTACATCTTTAACATTAATTCTTATAATAGTTCCAGAGTTTGTAATTAACATTACATCATCATCAGAAGCCTCAGCGGCCTTTTCATCATTTTCATAATCAGAGTCAGCATCATCAAACAGCTTCCGCTTCACAAAAGCAAGCCTTATATATCCGTCAGTTTCATCCGCATACTCTATATGCAGTGCAAACAAATGAAAAAGCCATGACGCATGTGCTTTTGCTCTTATGTCTGTATTGTCAAAGCTTCCGACAGCCCTGTACTTAACCGGCACAAACAGTACGCAAAGCAGCGCTGTAAGTATAAGAGCAAGCACTACAAGGAGTATGATGCCTATGACCTTTAAAATCGTAAATATCATCTATCTAATTCCTCCGTTTGCTCTTTAAATAGCTCTTCACATCTGTTTTACCTGTATTTTCGTATGTCTCCTTAACAATATCACAGGCCAGCAAAAGTGCCTCATCATAATTACCCGCTACTGCGATTATGTGCAGATTCTTCTTAGGATATCCCTTTTGCAGCAATTCTCTTGTCGAAATGATATCCAAAAGATTTTCCTCATTTGACGGAAACGTGATGATGTATGTGTGAAGCATGCCGGCATTATGCTCTATCTTCCACTTGATTTTCTTTATCTTTCCGGTAACAGACTCTCCTACAAATAAATCCTCATACCATTTCATTCCAAAACCTCAAAAAGCAGTTTTTAAAACTGCTTTTTAATAATACTAATAATACTTGTGTGTCCCCCATAAATTGCTTTTCTTTAAATCCAGGTACTCATTGTAAGCCTTCTCAAGTATCTGCTTCTCATTTGCAAACTTGAGCAGATGATATGCCTCGTGATACTTATAAAACCCTGAATCCATGAAATACTCTTCTCTTTGCGGTTTACTATAATAACTTTCGCCCATCATAAGATACCAGTGTACATCCTTTTCCACTGTATCATGTGGCACGGTAAAAGAATAGTGGCTCTTACCCACGTATTGGATTATCGTTGCACTGGCACCGGTCTCCTCTTTCACTTCACGGATTGCAGTGTCCTTGTACTCTTCATCAGATTCCACAGTTCCCTTGGGCAGTACCCACCCCTCGTACCTGTTCCTGTAGTTCTTGTATAAGAGTAATATTTTGCCACGAAAGATTACCACACCGCCACAGCTCGTTGCTTCTATCATTGCCATTCCTCCAAGTGTGGTTTAAACGCTATCTGTCAGTTCAAGCGAAATATGAACGATAACGTCTGTCATTACACTTAAGTATAACCTACTTCTAAAAAAAGTGCAACAAGCCTATTCATTGAAATATTTATCAAATACCTTTTTTGCCACCGGCACCGCATATGTGCTTCCGGCACCCGAATCCTCCACAACTACTGCGATTGCCAGATCATTGTAGCCATCCTTTTTTCCATAGCCCACAAACCAGGCATTGGTCTGGTCTGTAGAATCTGATACCTGGGCAGTTCCGGTCTTTCCAAAGGCCTCATAGCTCTGGTCTCTGAGCTTTGTGCCTGTTCCATCGGACACCACTGCTGCCATAAGATTCTGAAGAAAAGCGGCCTGATCCTTTGACATAATCTGCTTGTATGAAGCCGGTTTATTCTGCTCCACAATCGCCCCTGCTGCATTCTCCGTATGGTCTACCAGATATGGTCTCATCAGATTGCCATCATTACAGATTGCACCAGCAATCATGCACATATGAAGTGGCGAAACAAGCGTGTTTCCCTGACCTATCGCAGTCTGCATTGTCAGAGCTGACGAAGCATTGTTATCCAATGCAAACTTACTCTTTTTTGAATCAAAGGCTATAGGCAGATCCTTGTTGAAAAGCATGTCGTCACACAAGGTATTAAGCTTATTGTTGTCCACCAAAAGACCTATATTGGAAAAGGACGAGTTGCATGACTTTGCAAACGACTTTGTTAAGTCCTCCTGTCCGTGTGATTTATTGCCGGCACAGTGGATTGTAAAGCCGTCCTCAGTAATGCTTCCGTCACAATCAAAGCTGTAGTCGTTGTATGTAGACGGATTTTCGTTATAATACTCGAGTGCTGTAAAAATCTTAAACACTGAGCCCGGGGCATACTGTCCCTGTGTTGCCCTGTTGTAAAGAGCAGTGCTGCCCTCACCGTTTACACTCTCCCAGTCACTTGCGATGGTATTGGGGTCATAATCAGGCTTTGACACCATAACTGCAATCTTTCCTGTTTTCGGCTCAATTGCAATGACAGCACCTTCATAGTCGCCAAGAGCATTGTATGCAGCCGCCTGTGCTTCGTAATCCAGTGTGGTTATGACATTATCACCGGTATTTTTCTTACCGCTTATATCATTTACTATCTGGTCAAGGAAAAAATCATGTGAGCGAAGCAATGAGAAATTTTCCTGCTTTTCAAGCCCTGCCTTACCGTTTACGGCAAAGCCTGCTACATGCGCAAACATCCTGCCGTCAGGGTATTCTCTTGTCTCAGATGCATCTGAACTGACCTTTGTCCGTGCTATGACATGTCCATCCTTAGTCTGTATCTCGCCTCTCACCACGTTCTTAGAGAAAAGATCCTGCAGCGAATTATATGGACTGTTGATGAATTCGTCGCTTTTTACAAACTGGAAATACAAGAAATAACCTATCAATCCAACAAAAACTATAAGGAAAAAATATGTAACAACCGCATACTCTCTATTTCTGTGTCTTCGTGCTGTTTTTGCCGCCTGCTGCCGGTTTTTTTGTGTTTTTTGTCTCATGGTCCTTTCGTCTCTTGTCATCTATATTTCTCCTTTTTTCAGGGGATGCCTGCATAATATACATGCCCTGTATCATTCCAAAAATAATCATCGTAGATAGAAGCGAGCTGCCACCGTAGCTCACAAGCGGTAGCGTCACACCGGTCATCGGTATAAACTTGGTTGAGCCGCCGACAGTTAAAAGCACCTGAAGCGCATACACACTGCCAAGTCCAAGCGCCACATACTTGTAAAACGCATCCTTCATCTGCATGGAAAGATTAAATATCATAAGAAAGCAGCTCACACATACCATAATGAGGCAGACAGCAAATATACCTCCCATCTCCTCTGAGATAGCCGCTATGATAAAGTCTTTAGACACAATAGGTATCTTATTCGGCAGTCCCTGCCCCAGTCCAAAGCCAAACAATCCGCCTGTACCTATGGCAAAGAGAGACTGGCACACCTGATAGCCGGCCTTGTCTATGACAGAAAGAGGATCAAGCCATGCAACAATTCTGTTTTTCACATGTGAAAACAGATGATAGCCTGCGTACATTCCAAGCCCCACAAACGCGAGTCCTCCGGCAAAAATATAAAACTTTTTTGTCACAACATAAATCATGACCAGATATGTAAAGAAATACAAAAGCGCTCCACCGAGGTCGTTTGATGCAACAAGTATCAGCACAAACACTGCCGATACGCCACTTGTTATGGCAAGCTGCTTTAAATCTGTTGATTTATACAGCATGGATGCTATAAAAAATACAAAAAGTATCTTCACAAACTCAGACGGCTGAATAGAAACAGGACCAAAGGTCAAAGAAAGCTTTGCTCCCCTGCTCGCCACTCCTACCACAAGCACCGACAAGAGTCCAACTATTCCTACTCCTGCATATGTCCATGTCAGTTTTCGAAACATCGTGCCTTTTTGCATGATAAGCGGTATTAAAAACGCAAATATCGTTCCGGCAAGTACAAAAACAAACTGCCTTAATGCCTTGTCAAACGAAATTCTCGTTAAAATAATCATGCTAATACAAAGCATCATCACCATGTTGTTTAGCACAAGCTCTGAGGCATTCTTATAAAACTTATGATAAATCAAATAAATTGATTCAAAAAGCACAAGCTGTGCTATATAAAATCCTATTATCTTTGTATCCATTGTCGTGACAAAGAGCACCAAAAAACCATCTAAATGAATCAGAAACATATAAAATCTCTGCAGATTATATATATGCCTTTGCTTTTTCGGCTTGTCGGGATACTTGAATAAATGAAAGCATAAAAAAGTATATATGAGAAAAAGTATTATCATAATATACTTGGAAAGCTGTACTATCAGATGTACCATGTTATTCTACTCCTCTTTTGTAATGTCCGTTTGTATATTCAGCTACCTTATCATCCATAACCGCCTTAATCTGCTTTGGAGTCTCAATTGTAAAGCTGTATCTAAAACTCCTGATACCGGCCGCCTTAAGCTTACTTATATTCTTTGTAAGCATGGTAGGCAGTGAATTATATATTGTATTATAGCACTCCTTACAGTTGTTACAAACTGCAAAGGATTTATTGTATCTGTCCTTTAAATATATAAGCTTTTGCTTTTTATCACAGCCCTTTGTGTTTTTGTGCACACAATTGGCGGTGGTCATAAGCGGATAATATCCGTAGACTATCATCTGCGAGCCTGTATTGTTTCTGTGCATAATCTCCCTTGAATTGAGCTCAAGCGGCACTGTGTCACCACTTACTCCATGCTCAAAAAAAGCACTCTTTGAAACATCATTAAAGGTATACATATTGTGGTCCAAAATAATTTTTTTATCTGTAAACAAATTTTCTGTCAGATAAAGCTCCTCGTAATTTTTCACAACAAAGCCCTCGAAGCTTACCTTATCAAGCTCTTTTGCGATAGATACAAAATAATCCGATGAATCAGCCCTGAATATCGTAGGCAGCATGAGATACACTTTTTTATTTCGCTTTGCAAGGCTTTGCACATCATCTGAAAACTGCTGTATAAAAGTCTTCCTGTCATACATGTCAAAATCCAGATAAAATACATCAAAGCAGTCATATGTCACGAGTGTATCAAGCTGCGCGCGTGTCATACACGAGCATATGGTGGTGTAATCATTTATAGTTTCATGTGCTGCGTCGCTTTTTATGGCATGCTCCGGAAGCTTAGAAAGACTTGATATATCAACATATCGCGCGTCATCCCTGTAATACTTTTTCAACAGCTTATCACAAAGCCCTGAAATTGCATCACGCCGCAGCTTGTTTAGTGCTCCGTTTGGCACAAAGACGTTTTCTCCGATTTGAGCTTTAATATGTGAAAACTCAAAGTCTGTATCACCGGTTTTGTTTATCCTGTCGATAGCGGCTTTTTTATCAAGCGGTGCCTTAAGTGCGGCGCTGACAGGTTCTATTGAGGCTTTGTATGTCACATCACCTCTTTTTACAGTGAGGCTTCCGGGCTCGCCCTCTCTTAAAACAAGCTCTCCCTCTATCGAAAGCTTTCTTTTTTCAGGCGAAGGCTCTGTTGCATTTGAAACAAAATTAGGCTTCACATAAGTCACCATATCAGAGCCATTGTGGTCGAAATAATATCTGTCTGTGAAACCACAGCGGTTTCCAAGTGCCTTTATCCTGTCATAATCAGCATCACTAACAGGCTTTTTGCTGTCAATATAGTTTCTGTAGTATTTTACCACTCCGCATGCATACTCAAGCTGCTTCATACGTCCCTCAATCTTGAGCGAATAAACACCTGCATCATGCAGCTTGTCAAGAGCCTTTATACCACACATATCCTTAAGGCTTAAAATGTATTCATCCTTTTTGCCCTCCACGGTATACGGCAGTCTGCACGGCTGTGCACAGCGGCCTCTATTTCCGCTTCTACCACCTAAAATACTGCTGAAAAGGCACTGTCCGGAATACGAATAGCACAATGCTCCGTGCACAAAGGCTTCAAGCTCCATGCCGGTTTCCTCATGTATGCGCTTCATCTCGGCAAGAGAAACCTCCCTTGCCATGACCACACGCGTCACTCCAAACTGCGAAAGAAAGCGCACTCCGTCTGCTCCAGTCACCGTCATCTGTGTACTCGTATGTATCTCCATTGACGGAAAATACTCATGGATAGCCTTCACCACTCCAATATCCTGCACTATCACTGCATCAAGCCCTCTTTTGTAGTACACAAGCAGGTAGTCGTAGAGCTTTGAAAACTCACTGTTTTTAATCAGCGTATTGACCGTCAGATACACCTTTACTCCTCGTAAATGTGCAAAATCAATTGCCTCTAAAAGCTCCTCTTCTGTGAAATTATTGGCATATGCCCTGGCTCCAAACATACTTCCGCCCACATACACAGCATCGGCGCCGCTTTCTATCACGCCCTTAAGTATCTCAAGGTTGCCTGCCGGTGCAAGAAGTTCAAAATCTTTATTTCTCATATATTTCCTCATATAGATGCTAATTTTATGTTATATAAATCTGCAATAAAATAGGGAACAGTGTACGATAACTGTTCCCCTTTTATTGCTATTTATCGCTACTGTCATTTGCCCCCTTAGAAGCATGTGCAGATTTTTTAACAGGCTTTTTTCCATCAAGAAGTGACTCCTCAAGAGTTGCCTCAAGTCTTGCCTTGTTGAGTAAAAGCTCTTTGTTTTGTGCCTCAAGCTCCTTCATGCTTGCCTCAGCATTCTCGGTCTTTACCTGATTGGAAATTAAATCATGCTTTAAATCATATATTTCCTTATCCTTATTCTCTATATCACCCTCGAGCTTTTCAACAAGTGCCTTTGCCTTGAAATAATCATCCGCTATATTGAGCTCGATAAGTGTGCTCTTCATATTGCCCGGAAGATGCTTATACTCATCCATATCATCAAACTCTGCAATCTTGTTGTTGATGTATGCCGCAACCTTCTGTAAGTATTCCTCATTCTCATATCCTGACAGTGTGTAAACCTTTCCGTCTATTACCACCTCAGCATTTGTTTTTGCAGACATTTAATCATCCTCCGTTTTCACATTTATTCAAACCAGCTATATTAATATCAATTTCAATATCAAATACTTAATTATTATATGCCTTATAGATATAAATTGCAACTTTAAGCCCTTTTTCTCTCAAAATGCTCAAAGGCTAGTTCTGTAGCCACACGTCCTTTTGGTGTGCGGTTTATGAAGCCGTTCTTCACCAGATATGGCTCGTAAACATCCTCAATGGTTCCGGCATCCTCACCTATTGCCGCCGCAAGCGTATCAAGGCCCACCGGTCCTCCCGCAAACTTGTCAATGATGGTGAGAAGTATATTTCTGTCGTTTAAATCCAGTCCGTACTTGTCCACTTCTAAAAGGTCAAGCGCAAAGCTTGCCACATCATAGGTGATTTTGCCGTCATACTTGACCTGCGCAAAATCCCTGACACGCTTTAGCAGTCTGTTTGCAAGTCTTGGTGTGCCTCTTGAGCGTCTTGCCATCTCGTAGGCTCCCTTGTCATCTATCTCTACTCCAAGCACTTTTGCGGAATTGACGATAATATGCTTTAGCTCATCGACAGTATAAAACTCCATGTGATTTACCACACCAAACCTGTCGCGTAAAGGTGCTGACAGCATGCCCGCCCTCGTTGTTGCACCTACAAGGGTGAATTTGGGCAGGTTGAATCTGATTGACTTTGCAGACTCGCCCTTTCCAATCATGATATCTATGGCATAGTCCTCCATGGCAGGATAGAGCACCTCCTCCACCTGACGGTTTAATCTGTGAATCTCATCGACAAACAGTATATCTCCCTCAGAAAGTCCGTTGAGTATGGCTGCCATCTCTCCCGGCTTACCTATTGCAGGACCGGAGGTCACCTTTATCTTTGTACCCATCTCATTTGCAATGATTCCTGCAAGTGTTGTCTTTCCAAGCCCCGGAGGTCCGTAAAACAGCACATGATCGAGCGCCTCGCCCCTTGATTTTGCAGCTTCAATATATATTTTTAAATTGTCCTTTATCTTCTGCTGACCGATATAGTCATCAAAATACATAGGACGCAGGGATTTCTCTATCTTTATGTCCTCTTCCTGCAATTGTGTGGAAATTACTCTTTTCACGTTTTGTTCCCCATTTCTGTTTTAAGCTTACAGCTTTTATCGATCAGCCCATATTTTTGAGCGCAAGCTTCAGCACATCCTCTACATCCATATCCTCTGTGATATCAACCCTGGACACTGCCTTAAGACTCTCAGTAGACGAATATCCAAGCGCATTGAGCGCCATGACAGCATCATTTTTCACAGTGCTGTTCATGGATGAAACAGCACCGGATACCTGGTTCTCAAGCTTCTTTTCAAATGCATCCTCAAGCGACAGCTTGTCCTTTAAATCAAGTATTACTCTCTGAGCCGTCTTTGCACCTATTCCCGGTGCCTTTGATATAGCCTTTGAATCGCCCGATAGAATCGCAAAACGCAAATCATCGGCAGGCAGAGTTGACAGAATGGCAAGGCCGCCCTTTGGTCCGATTCCGCTGACTGTAATCAGCAGCTTAAAGATTTCAAGATCATCCTTGCTCAAAAAGCCATAAAGTATCATGGCATCCTCCCTGACACATAGGTAGGTGTAAATTTTTACATCCTCTCCCTCGTCAGGCAGCATATCAAAATACTGCGTCGGTATGTAAATGAGATAGCCTACACCTGCTGCCTCCACTACAATGCTGTCTATATTTTTTTCTGCAAGCTCTCCTTTTATATATGCATACATTGAATCCATTTGTTACTGTTTCGACTGTAGCCTGACACACAGACATAAAAACAGCAGCATCTCCTTTTGTTATTAAATATACGTAGATTACAGCCCATTAAAACTATACATGAAAGCTGTCAGAAATCCTCAAAAGCACCTGTGAAGCTACTATTCCAATCACAAGTCCCGTGATGCATCCTGCCACAAGAAGCACCGGAATATAATACACTACGCTGTAGGTTGACAAAACTATAGCCGCAACTATTATCTGTCCTATATTGTGACACACTCCACCGACCAGACTTATTGAGACAGAGCTGAATTTATCTGATTTCTTAAGCAGGTACATAACGATAAAGCTTAGTATACAGCCTGCCAGTGAATATATGATGCTGAACGCATTTCCAAACATAAAGCCTGAAAGCACCGCACGAAATACACATAGCAGAAACGTCTCCATGGGTGATGCTATATAAAGCATGATTACTGTCACTATATTTGTAAGTCCAAGCTTCACTCCCGGTATGCCTACTGCAAACGGTATAAGTGACTCAACATAGCTTAGCACCAGTGCCAGTGCCATAAGCATACCAAGATATGCAATCTTTCTGGTTTTCATTTATCTCATTCTTTCTATAAAAATGTTCGGGTATCACTTGGATATCGAATCTATATCGGATTTTGTGTCGCTTTTTACCGTCACAACAACCTTATTCGGCAGACAGATAATCGACTCTCCCTCCTTTGATATCGCCTTCTGCTTCACACACAGATGATCCGGACAGTCGGCAGAGGTCATATCCGCCACACCACCCTTTATGACAAGGGTGTTAGTAACATCGCCATCGCCGTTTTTTATCTCAATTGTATCATCCTTTGAAAGCGGATATGTGCCATAGGCCCTTCCATCGATAGTCACCTCGACACATGCATCGCTATCCGTATCCTGCCCCTTTAAATATACAAGCTTCCATATAAGAAGCATAGTGACAGAGATAATTACAATAACCGATATCAGGATTATATCATTTCTGCCAAAACGCTTACGCATCCTCTTTTATCTCTCCCATATAGTAAAAGCCTCTGCACTCATCAAGCTTCACATTGTAGATATTTCCAATCATATCCTCGGTACCCGGAAAATGTACGATTGAATTATTGTCCATACGTCCGGTCACATAGCCGTCCTTCTGGTCATCCATCTCCTCTGCAAGTACCGGAACCACTTTGCCCTCATAGCATTTTGCCTTTTCTGATGATATTGTCTGAACCTCCTTTAAGAGCCTGTCAAACCTGTCCTTAACCACATCATCCGGCACCTGATTCTCCATGGTAGCTGCGCGTGTGCCTGTTCTCTTTGAGTAAATAAATGTAAAAGCACTGTCATATCTGACCTGCTTGACAACATCCATTGTCTCAAGGAAATCCTCCTCAGTCTCTCCCGGGAAGCCTACAATGATATCAGTTGTGATTGCAATATCAGGAATCTGCTCACGAAGTCTCTTTACCTCGTCGAGATATTTTTCCTTGTCATAGTGCCTGTTCATCTCCTTAAGCACCCTTGAGCTTCCTGACTGAAGCGGCAGATGCATATGCTTGCACACCTTGTCGCACTCCTTTATCGCCATAATCAGGTCATCTGATAAATCCTTTGGATGAGATGTCATAAAACGAATCCTCTTAAGTCCTTCAATCTTATTGACCTCGCGAAGAAGCTCTGCAAAGGTTATAGGATTGTCAAGAGTTTTACCGTATGAGTTGACATTCTGTCCGAGAAGCATTATCTCGCACACTCCGTCTGCAACAAGCTTTTCTATCTCTCTTATGATGTCCTTAGGCTCTCTGCTTCTCTCACGTCCTCTCACATATGGCACGATACAGTAGCTGCAGAAATTGTTGCAGCCAAACATGATATTGACACCTGATTTGAAAGAGAACTTTCTCTTCACCGGCAGATCTTCAACAATCTGATTGGTATCCTTCCATATGTCAATCACCTGCGAGCCAGACTCGATATTGTTGCACAAAATCTCTGCAAACTTGAATATATTGTGGGTTCCAAATACGATATCTACAAACTTATAGTGCTTTTTGATATTTTCAACAACCTCCGGCTCCTGCATCATGCAGCCGCAGAGAGCAATCTTCATCAGAGGATTCTTTTTCTTGTAATTCTGCAGATACCCAAGTCTGCCGTACACCTTGTTGTTAGCATTCTCACGTACGGTACAGGTGTTGTATACAATGAAATCAGAGTGCTCATCAGTTCCTTCCACGTAGCCAATCTGCTCTAGTATTCCGACAAGCTTTTCTGAGTCGCGGGCATTCATCTGACAGCCGAAGGTCTTGACGAAATAAGTCATAGGACGGCCGATTTCTTTAGATTTCTTTTCAACAAAATCCTTTGCCTTTGCCATGTAGTAATACTGCCTCTCAGGCTCATGTGCCGATGGTGTCTTTGTTATATCTATATCGTAGCTCATGTTATATTATGTTTCCTCTCAAATTAATTCTATGATACTTTAGCTGACTATTCCCTGATCTGACCACTGCCGTAAATAATATACTTATAGCTTGTCAGTGCTTCAAGCCCCATAGGTCCCCTTGCGTGAAGCTTCTGTGTGCTGATTCCAATCTCAGCTCCAAATCCGAATTCATTTCCATCGGAAAATCTGGTTGAGGCATTTACATAAACGCATGCAGCATCTATCTCATTTAAGAACTTCTGCGCATTGTCATAATCATTTGTGACGATTGCCTCTGAATGTGATGTGTTGTATCTGTTGATATGCTCGATTGCCTCATCAATACTGTCAACAATCTTTACAGACATAATGTAATCAAGATACTCCATACCCCAGTCATCGGCAGTGGCCTCTGTCACATCATCTCTTCCTTGCAGTATAGCCTGCGCTCTTTCATCACAGTGCAGCTGTACATGATGCTCTCTTAACTTATCATACAGCTTTGGCAGAAATTCCTCTGCTATGGTGCTGTGTACTACAATCGACTCACATGCATTGCAGACACTGATTCTTTGTGTCTTTGCATTGTTAATAATATTAACAGCCATGTCAAAGTCAGCATCCTTGTCCACATATACATGGCAGTTGCCTGTACCGGTCTGGATGACAGGGATTGTGGCATTTTTGACAACATTTTGGATGAGTCCTGCACCACCTCTTGGTATGAGCACATCCACATACTGATCCATCTTCATAAACGCATTTGTTGTCTCTCTGTCTGTTGACTCAATAAGTGCAAGTGCAGCAGCAGAAACCAAATTGTCCGTTAAAGCCTTTTTTAAAGCCTTAACTATTGCGATATTGGTATTTATCGCATCACTTCCACCCTTCAATATGACACAGTTGCCTGTCTTAAAACACAGACCAAAGGCATCTGATGTGACATTTGGGCGAGCCTCAAAAATGATTCCCACAACACCGATTGCAACTCTTCTTTTTCCAATAATAAGGCCATTAGGACGCTTTGACATAGACATCACTTCCCCAATTGGGTCTGCAAGCTTTGCTATCTGTCTGAGTCCGTCAGCCATGCCAAGGAGCCTGTCATGGTCAAGCGAGAGCCTGTCAATCATGCTCTTTGCCTTCATATTTTCCTCTGCTGTGGCCACATCCCTTTTGTTTGCCTCAAGGATTTCTTTTTCTGCCTTAAGCAGATTGTCCGCTGCATCGTTTAATACCTTATTCTTGATATCTGTATCCAGTGTTCCTATCTTTACTCTGGCCTCATATGCATCCGCACAAATTTTTTCTAAATCATTCATCAATAAACACCTCTCTCTTATCTGTTATCACCCCATCTAAGGATACGTCATATTCATCTTCAAACGTCACGCTGCTAAGTAACTGGAAATCGTAGCCCACTCCAACTGCCATAACAGTGTCTCTTTTTATAAAAGACGATAAATATCTGTCATAAAAGCCCTTTCCATAGCCGATTCTGTAACCGGTATCCGAAAATGCAAGCCCCGGCACTATCATAAGCGCCCTGCCATCCGCCTGCGTATACTCCTTCGTCATATCAGGCTCTTTAATATTAAAAGAACCACAATTAAGCTCATCAAGGCTTCTTACCCTGTAAAAGGACATTGTATTGCCCGAAACCCTCGGATAATATATCCTTTTTGCCTTGTTTATTAAATAGGTAAAATACTCATCAGTATTCACTTCATTTCTGATAGCTGAATACAAAAGTATGTTGTCATAATCCCTGTCGAGTTCTAAAGCTATGAGCCTTTTATAAATGTCACGGCTCATGTTGTGGCACTCATCAGCACCCAGAAGGCCTCTTTGCTTTTTAAGCCTGCTACGAATTTCTTTTTTTGTTTCCATATTTCTCGCCGAGGTTCTCAACCGAACCGTCATCGTTTACCATATCGATATTGTTGAGCTGGTTTCTTAAATTCTTCTTCACGTTTGCTATATACTCCTTGCGCAAAAGATCCTGCTCCTTTTTCTCTGCCTCAGAAAGTCCCTCTGCCTGTGACTTTCTGTAAAGCTCATTGATTCGCTGTATTTTTTCCTGTGTCATAGCACTCTCCTGATTTCAAATTATAAGCTTATTACTGGCCGCCTGTAGATGTAGGTGCCATCTCTCTTTGTATATAATCCGCAAGCACAAACTCTGCATCCTTTGCCCTGTGGAAAAGTGTTCCTGTATATCTGCCATTCATAATGTCATATAAAATCCCCATATTACCGCCGTTTGCGATAATCATATCGGCGCCGGAATATGTGGCAATCTTTGCCGCTGTAAGCTTTGTCGCCATGCCGCCGGTTCCGACATCGCTGCCGGTTGATGACTTTGCCATGCCAAGTATTTTCCTGTCAAGCGTATCAACCTCTCTGATAAGCTTTGCATCCGGATTGTCATGAGGATCGTCTGAATACAGTCCGTCTATATCAGAAAGCAGTATGAGCAGATCAGCCTTCGTGATTGATGTAACAATAGCAGACAGCGTATCATTGTCACCAAACTGCATCTCGTATGTGCTTACCGTATCATTTTCATTGACAATAGGCACCACATTCAGATCAAAAAGCTCCTCAAATGTATTCATAACATTGCGTCTGGAAACAGGATTGACTATGGTATTCTTTGTCATGAGCACCTGTCCGGAATTCTGATTATACTCAGAAAAAAGCTTCTGATATGTCATCATCAGCCTGCCCTGTCCCACTGCGGCGCATGCCTGCTTTATTGAAATGTCGCTCGGGCGCTCCTTTATGCCTATCACATCACGTCCAACCGCGATAGCGCCGGAGCTTACGAGACACACATCCATTCCGCTGTTTCTGTAATCACATATCGAGCGCACCAGACGCTCCATCTTTGAAAAATTGAGGCTTCCCGTCTCTGCATGTGTCAGCGTCGATGAGCCTATCTTTATTACCACTCTTTTATAATTGTCTAAAAAACTCATTTCTATCATCTTTCCTATTGTAAGTCTAAATGCATACATAATTACATTACGCATACATTTACTACTTTACCATATATTCATGCAAAATACAAAATCATTTTTACTACTGTCTCATTTTTTTATTTTGTGTTATTATATTTCTGTTGCTTTCGGCTTTAAATTTCATAAAGCCCGGACGCAAAGTTATATTTATGCTTTTACTATTTAAGCTTTAACTATAAATAATTTACAACCAGGAAATTAATAAAGGATGCACTATGAAAAATAAACTAAAACACCTTGTCCCTGTCCTTTTGGCGCTTGCCACAATAACAGGAAGTCTGTCTGCATGTGAATTAAAGCCCAAGGCTCAGCAGAAGGTTTCCAAACAAGGCTTCTACTTTGACACGATAATACAGATTACGCTTTATGGCACTACCGACGAGAAATACATAGACGACTGCTTTGATATGGCAAAGAAATATGAAAATATGCTTTCAAACACAGTTAGTTACTCAGAGGTGAGCAAAATAAATGACGCTGCCGGCAAAGAATATGTCACAGTAAGCAATGATACGCTTGAGCTCATCAAAAAAGGCATCGAATACGGCGACACAAGTGACGGCAGGTTTGATATCACTATAGGAAAGCTGTCTGATTTGTGGAATTTTTCCAAAATAGCTGAAAATACCGACTCTAAAGATAATGAGGTGGATGCATCAGTCGTTCCGTCTGATGCGCAGATACAAAGCGAGCTGTCACATGTAAATTACCGCAATATACAGATTAACGGAAACGATGTGATGCTAACCGATTCAAAAGCAAAGCTTGACCTTGGTGGAATCGCAAAGGGCTTTATCGCCGATAAGATGAAGGCTTATTTACAGTCCAAAAAAATCACCTCAGGCATCATAAACCTGGGTGGCAATGTCCTCACCGTCGGTGAAAAATCCGATGGAAGTGATTATACAGTCGGCATACAAAAGCCATTCGACGAGAGCGGTGAGCCCATATGCACTGTCAAAATCAAGGACAAATCCGTCGTCACCTCAGGTATCTACGAGCGATACTACAGAGTAGATGGCAAGCTATATCACCATATACTTGACACAACAACCGGCTATCCCGTCAAAAACAATCTGTACTCTGTCACCATCATAAGCGACTCCTCCTGCGACGGAGATGCCTTAAGCACCACATGCTTTGCTCTTGGCATTGATAAAGCAAAGAAGCTTATCAATTCCCTTTCCGGTGTAGAGGCAATATTTGTGACAGATGATTATAGTATTATCACGACATCAGATGAATACGAAGTAAGCACAAAATAGCTGCAAGCTTATAAAAAAGCTGCCACATATCATAATGATATGTGACAGCTTTTATTCATTACAGAATAATCTTCTTTGGACACTTCTCTGCGCAGATTCCGCAGCCTGTACATTTCTCCTGATCAATATAAGCTACATTGTCTACTACATGGACAGCATCTGACGGACAGTTCTTCTCGCACAGATGACAGCCGATACAGCCCACAGAGCATGCCTTCATGACATCCTTGCCCTTGTCCTTTGAGCTGCACTTTACAACGTGCTTTGTGTCATATGGAATAAGCTCGATGAGGTGCTTTGGACAAGCCTCTACGCACTTGCCGCAGGCCTTGCATGTAAGCGGATTGACGCATGCAACTCCATCAACCACATGGATTGAATCAAAAGGACATGCCTTCACACAGCTTCCATAGCCGAGACAGCCATAATTACATGACTTAGGTCCGCCGCCCGGAACAAATGACATGGCAACACAATCCTCTACTCCTGTATAGTCGTAGTCTGTATTTGCTTTATCACAGGTGCCGGCGCACTTAACAAATGCGACTTTCTTTACTCCGGCCTCAACCTTTACACCCATAATCTCACTGACCTTTGCCGCAACAGGGTCTCCACCAACAGGACACTGTCCAACCGGTGCCTCTCCCTTTGCAATGGCGGCAGCAAGTCCGGAGCATCCGGCATATCCACAGCCACCACAGTTGTTGCCCGGAAGCACCTCAAGTATTGCTTCCTCTCTCGGGTCAACCTCTACTTTGAATTTTTCTCCTGAAATACCGAGGAAAAATCCAAGAATTATACCGACAGCTCCAACAACTAAAGCTGCAATAATAATCGCAGTAACATTCATATCACTTTTCCTCCAATCCTATACAGAAACCATTCCTGAGAATCCCATAAAGGCGATAGCCATAAGACACGCTGTAAGAAGCACGATGGCTGTTCCCTGGAAAGGCTTTGGAATATCATTATACTCAATCTTCTCACGAACACCTGCCATAAGCACGATGGCAATAAAGAAACCAAAAGCTGTGGCAAAGCCGTAAACTACACTCTCTAAGATATTGTAGCCCTTTGTTACACTGTTAAGTGCTACACCGAGTACGGCACAGTTTGTTGTGATAAGAGGCAGATACACACCGAGTGCCTTGTAAAGAGGAGGCATCTGTTTCTTTAAGAACATCTCTACAAACTGAACAAGTGCTGCAATTACAAGAATGAACACGATAGTCTGTAAATATGACAGATTAAGCGGATACAGTATAAAATTGTAAATAAGCTGTGTAACGAATGTGGCGATTGTGATAACGAAAATTACCGCACCACCCATTCCTGCAGCAGTTTTTGTGTTCTTTGATACGCCGAGGAAAGGACAGATACCAAGGAACTGGCTAAGTACTACGTTGTTAACTATTGCATATGCTACTGCAATGAGCAGTAAATGACCTAATGTACCCATTATTTATCCCCTCCTTCTGTAGTGCTAGGCGCAACAGCGGCCTGTGCTGCTTTTGCTGATGGACATGATGCTCCACAATGTGCACAGTCTCCTGAAAGGCAGCCTGCCGGCTCTGCAAGAGGTGTACCCTTTGCTTCCATCTTTTTACGGATGATATTCATGCCTGCAACGAGGAAACCAAGTACGAGGAAGGCTCCCGGTGCCATGATAAAGATTGTGATTGGTGTAAACCAGTCACCGAAAATCTTGATGTTGAAGAATGTTCCTGCACCTAAGATTTCACGGATAAGTCCGATGATTGTAAGACCCATGGTAAATCCAAGTCCCATTCCCATTCCATCAAAGATAGACTCTACAGGCGGATTCTTTGAAGCATAGCTCTCGGCACGTCCGAGGATAATACAGTTAACCACGATAAGTGGGATGTATACACCAAGTGCTGCTGAAAGACTAGGCAGATAAGCCTGCATTAAAAACTGTACTACTGTAACAAGAGATGCAACTATGACGATATACGCCGGCATACGCACTCCGTTAGGAATCACTTTTCTGAAAAGTGAAATCAAAAGGTTTGAACATATAAGTACCACCGTGGTGGAAAGTCCCATTCCAAGTCCGTTTACCGCACTTGATGTAACAGCCAGTGTAGGACACATACCAAGCATAAGTACAAAGGTAGGATTTTCCTTAATGATACCATTATATAAACGCTCTACATATTTGTTCATTAGTTGGCACCTCCCTGTAATTTATTCTGGAAGTAAGTAATAGCTGCGTTGCAGCCGTTGGCCATAGCCTTTGATGTGATGGTTGAGCCTGTGATGGCCTCAATCTCATCATCCTTTGAAGGTGTGGCCTTTACAACGTCGAACTTGTCTACTTTCTTGTTCTCAAACTGCTTGTAGAAATCAGCCTCCTCGGCCTTCATTCCAAGTCCCGGAGTCTCACTGATGCTTGTGATTGAGTAACCGTTTACAGTACCATCATTCTTGATACCTACAGAGAATGTGATACTTCCCTGGCTACCATCCTTGGCTGTAACTGTGATGACATAGCCTAATGTCTCTTTGTTTGAATCAAGGGCAGTCTCAATATCATCGATTGTATCCTTGTAGCCCGCATCAGATACAAGCTTATCTGCTTCATCAGCATCATAATCATATTTCTCAAATGATTTTGCATCCGAAAATACTGCCTGATATGCTTTCTGTGCTGCTGCTTTATTGGCCTTGTCGATAGGCTCTGCCGTGATTCCCTGAACCAGGGCAAGAATAAAACCAAGCACCAGAGTAAAGGCAGTTAAAATCAAAGCGTCATGTACAATACGTTTATTCATTCTTCTTTGCCTCCTTTACCATACCAAAGGCTCTTGGGATAGAAACCTTCTCAATAATAGGAACAAGGCAGTTGCTTAAGATGATAGCAAAGGAAACTCCCTCTGCATTGGCACCGAAGCAACGGAATACTCCTGTCAATATACCACAACAGATACCGAATATTATCTTTCCCATCGGCGTAATCGGGCTTGTGACATAATCGGTTGCCATGAAAAATGCACCAAGCATCAGTCCGCCACCGCAGAGCTCTGCAACAACATAGTTGATATCAAACTGCTGTGCTCCGAAAAGGAACATGAAAACAGCAAATGTAATAATGTAGGATGCAGGAATCTTTAAATCAATGACTCCAAGTAAAATCATGATGATAGCACCTATTAAAATAGCTATAACTGATGTCTCTCCAATTGTTCCTGCAGTATTTCCTATAAGCATATCCCTTACATTGACACTTGAAAGCCCCTCATTTTTGATGAGTGCAAGTGGTGTTGCTCCTGAGTATACATCCACGCCGTTTCTTGTGACATTGAAATTAGTCATATCAGCCGCAAATGCGATGAGAAGGAAGCATCTTCCACCAAGTGCCGGGTTCATAAAGTTCTGTCCGAGTCCTCCGAACATACACTTGACAATGATGATTGCAAATACTCCACCGAGTACAGCCTCCCACCACGGAAGTGAAACCGGAAGATTTAGTGCTAAAAGCAGTCCTGTAACTACCGCACTAAGGTCTGTAATTGTGCTCTTTTTCTTAACTATGTAGTCAAACACCCATTCTGATGCCACACACGATGCGATGGTAAGCAGAATGATAAAAAGTGCCCTAAATCCAAAATTGTAAATACCAAAAAGACTTGCCGGGAGTAATGCTATAATGACATAAAGCATTATTCTGTCAGTGGAATCCTTGGCACGTACATGTGGTGATGATGAAACATGATATAAATCACTCACTTTAATCCACCTCTTTCTTTATTTTTTGCTGGCCTGTTTTCTCTTTTCAGCGAGAACAAGCTTCTTCATTGTCTTAATAGGCTGAGCCACCTGTCTCCTTGACGGACATGCAAATGAACAGCTTCCACACTCAATACACTCAAGTCCGTGCCACTTCTCAAACTCATCCATCTGTCCACGCAAACCAAACTTCGCAAGACGGCTTGGAATGAGCTGCTCAGGACATGCCTCCACGCAACGACCGCAGTTAATGCATGCCTGTGGCTCAAATGCTGCCACCTCATCATGTGTGAAGCACAGTATTGATGAAGAGGTCTTTGTAGTAGGGATATCAAGACTAAACATGGCAAAGCCCATCATAGGACCGCCTGATATAATCTTCTCCGGCTGGCTCTTAAAGCCACCTGCAGCATCAACCAGCTCCTGATATGAGGTACCGATGCTATATAAAATATTGGAAGGATTCTTCACAGCATCTCCTGTAACTGTTGAAATACGCTTCAAGACAGGCTGTCCATTCTTTACAGCATTGTATACAGCAATAATTGTCTCTACATTATCAACGATACAGCCTGCATCAGCAGGGAGCATCTTAGAATTGATGGCTCTGCCGGTTGTAGCATAGATGAGCTGTCTCTCACCACCCTGTGGGTACTTTGTCATAAGCGGACAAACTTCAATACGTGGCTCATCCTTTGTGAGCTCTGTGAGCTTTTCGATACAGTCAGGCTTATTATCCTCTATACCAAGAATACCCTTTGCATTGTCAAAAAGCTGAAGTATGATCTTCATGCCGCCAATTAATTCCTCAGGATTCTCAAGCATACGTCTGTAGTCAGATGTGAGGTAAGGCTCACACTCTGCGCAGTTTGCGATAATATACTCAATCTTGTCCGGCTCCTTTGGAGAAAGCTTTACATGTGTAGGGAAACCGGCACCGCCCATGCCGACAACTCCCGCATTCTTGACCTTCTCGATGATTTCTTCCTTTGAAAGCGCAGTGACATCCTCGACGCTCTCATATGTTGTCTCAGTAAACATGCCATCATTTTCGATAACAATACTGTCAACCATATCGCCGACCGCCACACGTCGCTTCTCAATAGCCTTAACTTTTCCTGACACTGATGAATAGATAGGTGATGAAACAAAGCCACCGGCCTCTGCTATCATCTGTCCCTTCAACACAGTGTCACCTACGGCAACAACAGGCTTAGCCGGTGCGCCGATATGCTGCGAAACCGGATATACCATGTCGCCCTTGGGCAAAACTTCTTTAATTGGTGAATCCTTAGACAGCTCTTTGCCATCATATGGATGAACACCGCCAATAAACGTTTTATGACCCATTTTTGTGCCCCTCTTTCTTTTAGATTAATAACGTGGAAATGCTATTGCACATTACTATTGCTATTATACCACTTATGATTTTTAGTTAAATAGTATATTATGTACTTTTTTTAATACTTTATGTTATAATGTTTATACAAATGATATTCAAGGCAGGAATCGAAAAATGAAAACATTTCACAATGAAGAAATTTACATAAAAACCGATAATTTTTCGGACAGCATATTTAAAGAAAACACTATGTTCTTTGATATTGAGACAACAGGCTTTTCACCGGTGAAAGCGATTGTCTACATGATAGGCTGTGCAAGGCGCATTAAAAATCGTATTGTAATAGACCAGTATTTTGCCGAATCTCCCGATGACGAAGCAGCTGTAATTGAAGCCTTCGCAGGAAGTCTGTCAGGTTGCAGCACTATCATTTCCTTCAATGGCGTCGGTTTTGATATACCATTTTTAAAGAATAAATACAAGAAATATAAGCAGGAAGACCCCTTCTGTAATGTACAGATACTCGATATCTTTAAGGAGCTTTCCCCGATAAAGCCTCTTTTGTGCCTCGAAAACTACAAGCAAAAAAGCATCGAAGCATTTCTTGGCATAGATAGGGAGGATAAATATTCCGGTGGCGAGCTCATAAACGTTTATTATGAATATCTTGCCCAAAAGGACGACGAAAAGCTATCCCTTCTTTTGACACACAACTACGAGGATGTCCTTGGCATGACAAAGCTCCTTAGTATACTTTCGTATAAAGAATGCATACATGGCATTGCAGATATCACCGGTGTATCCGTAAACCCATATACAGCTTACGACGGCAGTCTGATGAATGAGCTTATCATATCATTTGAAAATAAATTTTCCGTTCCAAAATCTGTAAGCTTCCATGACAATGACATCTATCTGACCATCGGCACTACAAAAAGCTATGTGCGTGCAGAGATATTCGAGGGGGAAATGCGCCATTTCTACAGCGATTACAAAAACTACTACTATCTGCCAAAGGAGGACATGGCCATACACAAAAGTGTCGCAGCATATGTCGACCACGAATACCGCGAAAAATGCAAGGCGTACAACTGCTATGTGCGCAAAACCGGTACCTTCATCAGACAGTACTCTGACTTCATGAAGCCCGAGTTTCGATTCGATATAAAGGATAAGTACAGCTATTTCCTGCTGACTGAAGATTTTATAAATTCAAAACAGATGGTACTGTCATATGTAAAACACATAACAGCCCATCTGTTTAACCTCTGATAAGATATCATGGCTTCCTGAAATAGAAGCTGCTTAATCTCTCAAAGCCAAGCTCACGATATGTAGTTATCTGCTCAGTACTGCCTATAAACAGTATTCCCTTGGATTTTAAAGTATTGAAGAAATTTTTGTATATCATATCCTTCGCATCATCGGTAAAATAAATCACCACATTCCTACACAGGATAAGATCGTAATCCTTTGGATATGAATCCTTCAACAGATTGTGTTCCTTAAAGGTCACACATCGCTTGATATCATCAGATATCTTGTATGAGCCCTCCACCTGGGTAAAGTACTTCTTCTTCAGGTCAGCCGGCACATTTTCTACAGACTTTGCGCTGTAAAGCCCGGCTTTAGCACTCGCAATCACCTGATCGTCAATATCTGTAGCCAGTATCTTTATACGAGACAGTGGAACATGCTTTGAAAAAGCCATGGCAAGCGAATACGGCTCGTCCCCTGTTGAGCATGCCGCGCTCCATATCTTAATAGTCCCTGTATTGTTCTTTAATATCTCAGGAATGACCTCTCTGTCCAAAAAGCTCCACTGATCAGGATTCCTGTAGAACTCAGATACATTGATAGTGATAAAATTGATAAACTGTTTAAACTTAGCCTTATCTGTAGAAATCATCTCAATGTATGTCTCATAAGAATCAGCCCCATTTTTTCTCGCAAGAGTATCAATACGCCTGCGCATCTGCTTTTCTTTATAATAATTGAGATCTATCTGCGTCAGCCTGTACACTTCCTTTTTAAACCATTCATAATGATCAAACATCACAATCCTCCAATATGTGCCACCCGATACAAATAAAAGCTGCCATATAATTATATATGACAGCTTTAAAATCAAAAACTACTCGTTATCAGAAGCAACCTCGTCAATATTTACATCTGCAACATCTGCTCCATCATCCTCTGAATCAAGGAGAGCCTTCATGCTTAAGCTGATTTTCTTATCGTCCTCATTGAACTCAACAACCTTAGCTTCAACCTCCTGACCAATCTTGAGAACATCTGATGGCTTCTCAACATGATCCTTTGAAATCTGTGAAACATGAAGAAGTGCGTCAACACCAGGAGCAAGCTCGATGAATGCACCAAAATCTGTCATTCTGGCTACTTTGCCCTTTACGATATTGCCAGGAGCAAATTTCTCTGTTGCACCATTCCATGGATTCTCGTCATCAAACTTCATTGAAAGAGCAATCTTAGAACCATTGATGTTCTTAACAAATACTCTTACAGTCTGTCCAACAGTGAATACCTTCTTAGGGTTCTCTACTCTGCCCCAAGACATCTCTGAGATATGAAGTAATCCGTCTACTCCGACAAGATCGATGAATGCACCGAAAGATGTTACGTTCTTAACTGTTCCTTCTACTACATCGCCAACCTTGATATTCTCAAATAACTTCTTAGCAAGCTCTGCCTTCTTAGCAACAAGAAGCTGCTTTCTGTTACCGATCACTCTACGCTTCTTAGGGTTGAACTCTGTCAATACGAATTCAACATCCTGATCCTGATACTTTGTGAGATCCTTCTCAAATGTATCAGATACGAGGCTTGCAGGAATGAATACCTTGCACTCATTTACAACGACATTCAAACCGCCGTCAACAACCTGTGTTACCTTACCTGTAAGAACTTCACCGTTGTTGTATGCTTCCTCTAACTTGTCATAAGACTCATCTGCAGCAACTCTCTTGTATGAGAGGAGAACCTGTCCCTCGCCGTCGTTTGTCTTAATAACCTTAACCTTGATTGGATCTCCAACCTTTACAACAGTTGTAAGATCTAAGTTTGGAGTACTTGAGTACTCATTTCTGGTAACGATACCGTCAGCCTTGTACTGGATATCTACGATGATTTCCTCTGGCTTAACAGCGATAACCTTTCCTTCAACTACGCTTCCAACCCGAATCTTGTTACCATTCTCTTCGGACTGCTTCAACAATTCTTCAAAACTTAATTCTGACATACTGTCATGAACCTCCTTAATAATATAATTTGGGGTAGATGCCCCAGCTGTAATACCTACCCTCTTAGCGGATTCAATAACAGTTAAATCCAAGTCAACGAGTGTCTGAATATAGTAAGTATTTTCGCATTCTCTGCGACAGATCTCATACAGCTTCTGTGTATTCGAACTGCTCTTACCACCAATCACTATCATGGTATCAACATCAGCTGCAAGCGCTCTTGCTTCTCTCTGTCGTTCCTCGGTAGCATTACATATGGTATTATAAACAATGACATTATATCCTTTATTTCTAAAAAATTCAACTATATCTTTAAATTTTACGTCATTAAATGTCGTTTGCGCGACAATATACACATTTTTATCAAGAAAATCAAGCTTTTTTTTTGCCTGTTCCACGGAATTAACGATAATTGGCTCCCGGACACACCAGCCGCGGATGCCACATACTTCCGGATGATTTTCGTCTCCGACAATCACCACACAATGTCCCTGCTCAGTTTCCTCCTGTACAATACGGTGAATTTTTTTCACGAACGGACACGTTGCATCGACGATTTCAAACCCAAGCTGTTCCAGCTTTTTATAGGCATCCCGCCCGATGCCATGTGATCGGATCACGATTTCTTTTGCATCGTCCTCTCTGCCGTCATGGGCAAGCATGGCATCAATATCTTCTTCCGAAAGCACATGCACACCCTTTCGTTCCAGATCAGAAACAACCTCCTCGTTATGAATGATCGGACCATAGGTATAAACCTTTTTTGCATTTCCAACCTGATCGTAGACGAGATTCACCGCCCGCTTGACGCCGAAACAAAATCCTGCAGATTTTGCAATCTTTATCTCTCTCATAAATGCAGATCTCCTATCCTTTTCCTACTGTGGAATCCTGCGAATGATCTCTGCCACAACTTCGTCGATCGTAAGCGCGGAAGAATCCAGATAATACGCATCCTCCGCCTGCGTAAGCGGCGCAATCTCCCGGTGCATATCCTGATAATCTCTTGCCTCGATATCACGCTTGATTTCTTCCAGATCTGCCGGCATATGTTTCTCCACAAGTTCCTTGTACCGTCTGTCGGCTCTTGTATCCACCGATGCAGTCAGATAGATTTTCAGTTTCGCATTTGGCAATACAAATGTACCGATATCTCTGCCATCCATCACGACATCCTGTGTGGCTGCAAGATTTCTCTGCAGGTCTAACAGCTTATCACGGACTGCCTGCTTGGTTGCCACCTTCGATGCCATGTTGCCGACTGCCTCCTGGCGGATCTCCTTCGATACATTTTTACCATTCAGATATACCTGCTGTTCGCCAGCTTCATATTTAATCTCAACCTGAATCGCTGCGAGTGCCTCAAGCACAGCGGCTGCATTCTCTGCATCAACACCCTCATTCATAAAATACAGACCGATTGCTCGATACATCGCACCGGTATCCACATAGATATAGCCTTTTTCCTTTGCTACCCGACGTGCGATTGTGCTTTTTCCGGCGCCTGCCGGTCCATCAATTGCAATATTCATATTCTTTGTTCCTCCAAATAGATTTCTATATTATTATTCTGAAAGCAGCACCGTTGCAGCAGTCGCCCATGCAATCTGCAAATTAAATCCGCCAGTCAGTGCATCAACATCCAGCACCTCGCCGATAAAATAAAGTCCCGGAATCTGTTTTGCTTCCATCGTCTTCGGATTGATCTCCTTCACGCTCACGCCACCCCTAGTGATGATTGCTTCCTCATAGCCGCGCGTGCCTACCACATGCAGCGTAAGCTTCTTCATACAAGCAATGAGTCGTTCCCGTTCTTCCTTCGTTACGGTGTTCACCTGCTTAAACGGATCAATCTCCGCAAGCTCTATCATAACTGGAATCAGATTCTTTGGCAACAGTTCATCGAGTGCATTGCGCACCTGTTTGTTCTTCGCCGCGTCGAAATCCCGCAGGATACGTGCGTCAAGCTGTTCTATAGTAAGTGCCGGTTTCAGGTCGATCTCTACCCAGATTGGTTCCCCTTTCGCTTTGCCTGTATACGCCGATGCGGAAAGCACAAGTGGTCCGCTGATACCGAAATGCGTAAACAGCATTTCGCCCTGTTCCTGATACAAAAGCTTGTCTTTGTTTTTCTTTTTTGTATAGCACGACAATGTGACGTTCCGAAGCGAAAGTCCCATCAAGTTGCGGCAGAAATCCTCTTCGATCTCAAATGGCACAAGCGATGGCTGGCATTCTGTCACCTGCAGTCCAAGATCTCTGGCAAACTGTAAGCCATCTCCGGTTGATCCGGTTCGCTCATAGGAAAGTCCCCCGGTTGCCACGATCACCGCATCAAAGCGTTCCTGTTTTTTCTGTCCTTTTTCATCCTTCACACAGACACCAGCTGCGTGTGTCACATCCTGCACCTGTTCCGTCAGAATCTGTGTCACAGTGTGGTTAAGGCAGATTGTTACGTTCTGCTTTTTTAACGCCTGCTCCAGCGTCTTGATCACATCCGAAGAATGATCCGATGCCGGGAATACCCGGTTTCCGCGTTCAGTCTTTAATTCCAGTCCATTTTGCTCAAAAAACTGCATCACATCCTGTGCATTACAATTATAAAATGCACTATACAAAAACTTTGGATTTGTCACCACATGTTTCATCAGCTCTTCCACTTCACAATTGTTTGTCAGATTGCATCTGCCTTTTCCTGTGATGAACAGCTTCTTGCCAAGTTTTTCATTTTTTTCATATATTGTCACGGAGTGCCCTGCCTGTGCAAGCATAACTGCTGCATACATACCGGCAGCGCCTCCACCTATGATAGC
>OGLE01000789.1_pt1 | contig 29476 bp, 32 predicted proteins | sample 1572671 | NCBI WGS metagenome assembly OGLE01 (sample SAMEA2581923, study PRJEB24529) | metagenome | biome: Human gut stool | place: China | collected 2011 | reverse complement strand
GATCAAACCACACTTTTACCTGAACTGCCTGAATGTTATCTACAGCCTGAACCTGAGCGGCCGCACAGAGCTTGTCTCCCAGATGACCTCTTATCTGATGATCTATTTCCGCTACCTGTTCAAATCCTCTTCTTCCCTTGTTCCTCTGAAAGAAGAAATGGAACACATCCGCACCTATCTGCATATTCAGGAACTTCGTTCTTCTTCGGATTTTACGACCGACTTCTCCATTGATGAAGTTGCTGCCGTACATCCGATCCCGGTGCTGTCAGTTCACACGTTTGTCGAAAACATCTTCAAACATGCTGCCTCCTCATGTGATGATCTGGAAATCTCTCTGGAAGCCCATATGGTCTCTGAGAACGGAACGGACTTTCTGCACATTCAGATTCACGACAATGGCGATGGTTTTGAGGAAGAACAGTTAAAGCAGCTCAACGATATGCACAGTCCTGCTCCAAAAGACGGAAAACACATCGGAATCCACAATATAAAGCACCGCCTTCTCTCGATCTATGGGGAAAATGCAAGACTGCTGTTTTCCAACCACGAGGAGGGCGGTGCCAGGATTGATTTCTGGATTCCTTAATTCAGAAATTTTGACTGTTTCTATTTCACGGTAACTTTCACTTTCTTTGTCACGCCATTGCAGGTTACACGGATGCTTGTTTTTCCTTTTTTCTTACCTTTGACAACGCCTTTTTTGCTGACAGTTGCAATCTTCTTATTCATGGATTTAAAGGTAATCTTATCTGCTGTGGACGCACTTGCTTTGATCTTTACTTTCTTGCCTGCTTTTACGCTGACTTTTTTCTTTGTAACAGTCAGAATTGTTTTCTGATTCTGCTGTGCTTTTTCAAAGGCTGCCTTTGCTTCCTGTGCTTCTTTGGCTGCTTTTGTTGCTTCTGCTGCGGCTTTTTCTGCTGCCACTTTGGCTGCTTCTGCTGCCTTCTGTGATGCCTCTGCTGCCGCTGGAAAACGGGGCCTCGTCGAAGGCGCGTAGCGTGAACACCGGTCCGTTTGGCGAAACCATCGGCGGCGATAAGCGCCCGGTGCGCCAGGTCAGCGCCAGCTGATGGCCCGGAGCGCGACCATGAGACAGCATACCGGAGGAGGGCAGCGATGAGTGCAGAACCGCATATCGTGATTATCGGCGGCGGCTTTAGCGGCGCGGCGGTGGCGATTGAGCTGCTGCGCCTGGCGCCGAACGGGGTGCGCGTGACGCTGCTGGAGCCGCGCCAGTCCCCCGGGGCCGGGGTGGCCTACTCCACTGCGGAGCCGACGCACCGGATTAACGTTCCGGCCGCTCGCATGCAGCTGGCCGGCGACGAAGAGGGCGCCTTCGATCATTGGTACCGCCATCAGCCTGCCTTTACCGTCGATGTGCAGGCGCTGCGCCCGGACGGTTCCGTCTACCCTCAGCGCGGCCAGTTTGGTCGCTATGTGGCGCAGCGTTTTGCCGACGCCGCGGCGTCCAGCGGCGGACGGCTTCGCCACCTGCGCGATCGGGCGCTCGCTTTTCATCAGGGGATGGTGACCACCGACGGCGGCCTGCAGCTTAAGGCCGATCTGCTGGTGCTGGCGATCAGTCATCCACCGCCTTCGCTGCCGGCACAGGCCGAAGCCTGGCGTCATCATCCGGCGCTGATTGCCAACCCGTGGCAGCCGGGCGCGCTCGATGCCATCGCCCCGCACGCCCGGGTGGCGGTGATGGGCACCGGATTAACCATGGCCGATACGGTCGCGACGCTGGACCGGCTGGGCCACCGCGGCAGTATCGTCGCCTTTTCGCGCCATGGCCTGCTGTCGCGCGGCAACCTTAGCGGCGCAGGGGCAACCTGGCCTGGTGACTATCAGCAGGGCAGCCTGCGCCAGCGCCTGCGTCAGATCCGCCTCGACGTCGCGTATGCGGCGCAGCAGGGCCTGAGCTGGCAGGTGGTGCTGGATGCGGTTCGTCAGCAGGGGCAACGGATCTGGCAGGCGCTCAGCGTCGCCGATCGCCAGCGTTTTCTGCGCCATCTGCGCCATTACTGGGATGTCCACCGCTACCGCGTGGCGCCGCAGGTCGCCGAGGTGCTGGAGGCGCGCCAGCGCACGGGCAGTCTGCAGGTGCAGGCGGCCAGGCTACTGTCGATAAGCGGTGAAGGCGAAACGCTGCGTCTGACGCTGGCGCGGCGCGGCGGCGGCGTGCAGACGCTGAGCGTCGATCACCTGATCCTGACCACCGGACCCGCACACCGCGCCCTGACCGACAGCCAGCCATTTTTACAGGACCTCGCCCGCCGCGGCCTGATTCGCGCCGATGCCCTCGGCATGGGCCTGGAGGTGGACAGCCGTTCCCGGGCAGTGGCTGAGCCGCACGTTGAGGCGCTGCCGGTGCTGGTGGCCGGTCCGGCCGCCCGCGGGCGTTTTGGCGAACTGATGGGCCTGCCGCAGGTAGCCGACCATGCCGCTGACGTGGCGGCGCAAGCGTTACTCACGCTCGGGATCCCGCAGGACTCCCGATGTCCTGCGTACTGAATACCTCTCTTTCTTTTCCCTGATTCATTTTGCCGCGTGCGCCCCGGCGACGGGCCGCGCTATGGAGATTGCTATGTCATCACAACGTGAAATTCGTCTTAACGCTTTCGATATGAACTGCGTCGGCCATCAGTCGCCGGGCCTGTGGGCGCATCCCCGGGATCGCTCCTGGCAGTATAAAGATCTGGAGTACTGGGTGGATCTGGCGCGGCTGCTGGAGCGCGGCAAGTTCGACGGGCTGTTTATCGCCGACGTGCTGGGGATCTATGACGTGCTGAACGGCAGCGGCGATGCGGCGATCCGCCAGGCGACGCAGGTTCCGGTCAACGATCCGCTGGCTCTGATCACCCCAATGGCGCTGGTGACGGAGCATCTGGGCTTCGGCCTGACCGCCTCGCTGTCGTTTGAGCATCCTTACCCCTTCGCTCGTCGTCTGTCGACGCTCGATCATCTGACCAAAGGGCGGGTGGGCTGGAATATCGTCACCTCCTATCTGGAGAGCGGGGCGCGCAATATCGGCCAGCAGACCCAGACCGACCATGACACCCGCTATGACTATGCCGATGAGTATTTGCAGGTGATCTATAAGTTGCTGGAGGGAAGCTGGGAGGATGGGGCGGTACTGCGCGACAGAGAGCGGAAGATCTTCAGCGATCCGCGGAAAATCCATCCCATTAACCATCAGGGACAGTTCTTTTCCGTGCCGGGGATCCACCTCTGCGAGCCATCCCCGCAGCGCACGCCGGTGCTGTATCAGGCGGGGGCGTCCAGCCGCGGCAAACAGTTCGCCGCCGGCCATGCCGAATGCGTCTTCGTCGCAGCGCCGTCGAAGGTGCTGCTGAAGAAGACGGTGGCGGATATTCGCCGCCGGGCAGCTGAGGCGGGGCGCGATCCGCACAGCATCCTGATCTTCAACCTGCAGACGGTAATTGTCGGCGACACCGACCGCGAGGCACAGGCGAAGTGGCAGGAATATAAGCAGTACGTCAGCTATGAAGGCGCGCTGGCGCTGCTCTCCGGCTGGACGGGGATCGATTTCGGCCAGTATCAGCCGGATCAGGTGCTGAAGTATCTGCACACCAACGCCATTCAGTCGGCGGTGGAGGCCTTTTCGACCGGCTGGCGTCTCGATGCCTACCAGCAGGAAATGAACACCTTGCAGGACAAGGGCGTCGGTATGCAGACCATGGGGCCAGATGGCGACCGATACAGGGCACTGAAACGCCAGCAGCACCTCATGCGTCAGCAGCAGCTCAACTTTGTAGAGCAGGGCAATGCAAATGCACACGCAGCTGCATACGGCCCGCAAACAGCAGGAGAGGCTGCGCTCGACAGCAACTATATTTCTTCACCATCCGCCGCCGCAGCTGGCAGCGGTGCTGCCGGAAACTGGGCAGGGAACAATGTCGGCAACGTGAAAGACGTTAACGGCAACTGGCGGCGCTTCCCATCCCAGCAGGCAGGCGTCGCAGCGTCGGCGGGGCAGCTGCTGCGCTATAGCACCGGGGCATTCAAAGGCGGACGCAAGCGCACCCTGCGCGAGATTGTCAGCACATATGCCAGTGGCGATCCTGAGGTGCCGCGCTACATCCGGCAGGCAAGCGAATGGACAGGGTACGGGCCAGATCAGCAACTGGACTTAACCGACCAGAACACGCTGCTGAACGTGACGCGGGCCATCCTCCGCAAAGAGAACGTGAAAAATGCCAGCATCCCGCAATCAGTGGTTACTGAGGGCGTTAACATGGCACTGAACAATCAGAACAACTACAAGATCGCCCCTGAAACCATGCCAGCCGGGCAACGCGGAGGAAAAATTGATATTTCAGACGCCAATATCAATGTAAACCTGCAATACCCTGATGGGCGCACACAAACGCAAAGCGTCCCGGTAAAAAGCTCTTTCACGCAGCCGCGCAGCTTTGCCAGTCGATAGCGGTAGGGGCGTGCTGGCACGCAAACAACACGGGGCCGCATGGCCCCTTTTTGCTATTCCTCGCCTTCGACGGCCTCAAACTCTTTCAGCAGCCGCTCCTCACGGAGCCAGCCCGTCAGCGTAGAGGATCCAGCCTCAACAACGTTATGCACATTGATGATGGCGTATCGACCAAACTCCCGATAGGAGGGAGAATTTGCCTTGTTAACGATAAGCGACTGACCACTTTTTTTCAGGTGGCGACTGAGGCGGGCAATGGCGGCACGCTCGGAAACGATGGCTTTCATGTTGGCAACCTCGATTTGTGTAGATGTGATTTTGTGTATATGTGATTTTGTGTAGATGGGATTCTATATGAAAATTCTATTTGGTCAAGCCAAAAAAAGGCCCTAAACGGGCCCTTTTTTATGCTCTCGGCGGCGTAGGGTAGCGCCAGTGCCATGTTGGCGCAGCCATTATCCGGCGCATCCTCTCGCGTGCTGCGGCGCGGATCCCTGCGTGCATCCTGCGCCTTTTCTTGGCGTCATGGGGAGCCATAACGCGCGAGGGGATCACCAGATTGGACTCAATCATATTCAGGTTTGCCCTCCTGCTTAACCGGATCGCGTAACTGGTGCTCCCGGTAGTTATCGCCCTGTTCCTGCCTCGCTTCATCCTCAGGTAAGAGGTTTAACGCAACAAGGTGCTGGAGTTCGGCATGGCGTTGACGCATATCAGCGGAGTCAGCCAGCCACTCACGGCGGGCCTTTGCCAGCCCCTCAGCCTCTTTGAGTAAAGCCGCGTCGTCATGAATAGCAGGGGAGGAATACCCCTCGTTACGCAGAACGGTGCGAAGATGTGCCAGCTGCATGACGTGATCAGAAGTGCGCTCACCCGCAGGCAAGCGCAGCGCAGACAGACAGGCCAGCAATACGGCCCGGCTGTTTATTTCCATCCCTGAGCGCTCCAGTCGATACCCTGTACAGCTGGAGAGAGCGGCTCCTCCGTCAGCTGCTGGCGAACGGCTGCGATACCGGGGGCACGGGCAGCGTCTGGAAGGCCACGAGAGGCAGAAAGAGCCTCGCTCAGCTCAACAATCTGCCCACTTGAAACGCCAGCGCTCTCACACTCGCGCAGCAGCTGCTGATCGGCAATCTGCTGCTGCCGGGCCAGATGGATTTGCTCAACCGACAGGTTGCGGGTGATCGTCATATCCGGGACGGACTGCACAGGGGAACCGCTCATTGCCTGCGCCAGCACATCGCCAGCGGTGGATTTGGTCATTGGCTCAGTGGAGAATCGGCGCATAACGCCAGCAATTCGCCCCTCGATCTCCTCCTGAGAAACGCCAGCAGCCTCACCAGCTGCAACCATATCTTTGAGCATCCTCTGATGATGCTCCGGCACGCCCAGCTCAACACAGCTTTTCAGCGCTAAATCCAGCGACTGACGCGCCAGAGGTTGACCGGAAGCCACAGACAGCGCTTTAGTCAGCGTCACAGGGCCCTGCGCATCACGCAGCAGCTCAAGAAGTTTTTGGAAGTTACCCATTAGCGCGATCCCCCTGGTAATTTTTAAGCGCCAGAACCATACCCTGATTTTGCAGAAGCAGCCCCAGACGACGATCCAGCGTAACCGAAGCCGCGCCATTGCTTACTTTCGCGCCAGCCATCGCAGCCAGATCCATGGACTCACGCAGCAGAGTGCTCACGTACGCCAGATGGGCGCTCAGATACGCATCCTCAGCCGCACGGTCTGCGTTTGCATTGAGCATATCGATCTGGTGCTGGCAGGCTGACAGCTCGCTGCGGGTGGCTGCTGCCACCTGCTGCGCCGCTACCAGTTCGTTTTTCACCTCAGGCAGAAGGGCCGGAGCCATACCACACTCAGGCCGAACCGGTTCGCCAGAACGTAGGCAGGCTTTACCCTCCTCGATCAGCTCATTCAGATTCGCCAGCTGGGACTCCAAAGAGGAAACCTGCCCATTTTCAATCTCAAGGCGCAGGCGAAGCCCGGTAGCGGCGATCTCCTGCTCGCTGACCTTATCCAGCAGACGCAGCATGTGTGACCGGAGAGTGCTTAGGTCGCCTAATTTAGGCCCGGAGACCGTCAGGCTCTCCAGCCGGGTGGAAATTTGGTCGAGTACACGATCAACGTGTTTTTCGCTTTCTTTGCTCATTCGGTATGCCCTTTCTCGTTATAGCCAGCGGAATGCTGACCCTGACAGTTTGCCGTCACGACCAGAGCGGTAGGGGGCGTGCCGTTGGCCCGCAAAGGTGACTTTTTGGGTACACCTCAAAAAAGCAGTGATTAATGCGTCTTATAGATTGATTTTTTAACTTAAAAGACGCAATATCTAAAAACGCACTACAGAAAACACCCCATAGCGCGGGAGCTAACGATGAATTGCATGATTTACATGAGGGCCAGCACTGAGACACAGGACGCCAGCCGCGCAGAAGATGAGCTCAAAACCTTTGCCGCAGCTAATGGCCTGACGATCTGCGGTTGGTATCGGGAGAATATCTCCGGCACGCAGCTGGAGCGCCCGCAGCTCAATAAACTGCTGCACGACGCCGGGCCGGGCTTTGTCCTGCTGGTTGAAAAGCTCGACCGCCTGAGCCGCCTCACCCGTTCAGAGTGGGAGCAGTTGAAAGAACGGATCAGAGCCAAACGGCTGCGCATCGTCTGCTGCGACATCCCCACGACGCTGGCGGTATTGCAGGGAGAACAGCCGACCGGGGCGGGCGGTTTCGACGTTCGCAACGTGGTACTCGATGCGCTCAACTCGATGCTGCTCGATATTGCCGCAGCATGGGCCCGCGACGATTACGAGACACGCCGGAAACGTCAGGCGCAGGGCATCCAAAAGGCAGTAGAGGCCGGGAAATATAAAGGGAAACAGCCCAACACGGCACTGCATAAGAAGATTTTGAAATACGCCGCCGCAGGACATAAGACGGGGGAGATCGCCAGACTGGCGGGCTGCTCACGCTCTACGGTGCTGCGGGTAACACGGGAGCAGTAGAAAAGATTTGGCCCCGTTGCGTTGGAGCGCAGCAGGGCCAGAGGCGGCGCGGATCAGGTGGCCACCGTAACCGCGCCTTTGTCAGAACCAACCCAATGGAACCAACATTATGATTATTGCATCACAGCGTCATACGGCGCAAACCTTCCCCGGACTCAGCATTGAGCATGGGCAGATCTACCAGCACGGAAAACCTCGCAGTGTAGCGATGAACGGGCGCGGCATTCATCAAGTAAGCCTCAGAACTACAGAGGGGCGGGTGCTGACCCTGCCCGTCTGCCGACTGTTCGAGTGGCAGGCATAACAACCGGGCCCCTTCGGGGGCCTATATGATAATCAATATGGTGTGACGGATTATTTATTATGAAAATCAATATACCTTTGCTGTTTGCTTTAACCTTTGGCTGCATCGTTACCGTACAGGCCAGCACTATGCGTACAGATTCGCTCGGTAATACCTATGTAACCGATGACAACGGCAACCAGACCAGCTATCGCACAGATTCGCTCGGTAATACATACGGATCAGATGGCTCAATGTCTCGCACTGACAGCCTTGGAAACACCTACGTAACAGACGGGAACGGGAACCAGACACAGTATCGGACTGACTCATTAGGGAACACTTACGGCAGTGATGGGAGTAGTGCCCGGACTGATTCACTGGGAAATACCTACATCACATCACCGAATGGGGATCAGACCAGCTGCCGGACTGACAGCCTGGGAAATACTTACTGTAATTAATACTACAAATAAAAAGGGCCCTTCCGGGCCCCTTTCTTATCTGAGGATTATCACTGCTTAGACGTTAATCTCTCGATCTCTTGAGCAATAGCATGAGCCTGCATAGAGGTGAGTTCTATCATCGTTCTACGGAAATTAGCGCCGCCCCCGGTTAACTCTTTAAAGCGACGCGCGGAGATAGCCTTAAAGCCGGTTTTAAAATCTTTGAGTGGCTTAGCGTATTTATCATCAGCTACGCCGTAATGCTCGCTTTTCACCAGATCACCATCCACAACACCAGAAGCAATGATGCCTACGCCACTCTGATACAGATAGACCTTATCGCCTTTAGAAAGCTGGCAGATATACTCTTTCCAGCCTTTGCAAAAAGCCGCCGCCTCTTGGTTTTTAACCATATCGAAATGCGTTTCTTCATCGTTGTTGTAGTTCGTATTTAACATGAAGGCTTTTCTATCCATGAAGCTCGCAGCGCTATCCTCGCGCTGATCAACCAACTGCTCTTTCAATTCATCGCTAATCAGAGAGTGCTCTTTTAGTAGCTCATTCGCAGCAGCGACCCCGGCCTTAATAAATTCGCTGATCAGTGAGCTCTTAGAGCGATCAAGACTCAAAGATAGTTCGTCCAACTCATTATTTAAAATGGTTGGAAGTCGGATTGATATAGGGGCTGAAACGCTATCATCGACTTGATTAAAAAGACTATTTTTTAAAATTTCTTTCAGGTCTGTCATGGGCTTAATCTCGCTATTTGAATAACTACAATTTGTATTTTTTTAACTGTAATACATATTGTAGTTAACTTCAATAGAGCAATCGGTATGGCGGCAGCTGCGCTGCCACAAAGCAGTCGTGATGCCACCATGGCGTCATCCTCAATCAGCCAGGAATCCATCGCCATGGGCAGAACAACGTACACCCCACAGCAACGCCAGCAGGTGCTTATCCTCGGCAAAGAACCGGGTGCAACTGCCGCCAGCGTCGCACGTCAGACAGGGATCCCCGCCAGAACCGTGCGGGAGTGGTTCGCCAACGCCGAAAAGGAAGAACAGCAGCCGGACAACGTGACCAGCCTCATGGAGCAGCGCGAACGCGCACAGCAGCTGCTTAACGAGACACCCAGCGCGAAGATCCGACAGCTGCGGAACCACTTCACCGCCCAGCAGTTCGAGCTCCTGCAACAACACGCCAAAGACCTGACAGGGCTCAGGGCCCGCCAGCTTAAAGCCGTTGTAGACAACGACCCCCAGATGACCCGCGCCGTGGCATCCGCGATCCTCGCACTGCTCAAAGCGCAGGAGGCTGAGCGCCTTATGTACGACATCAAGCCCGGTACAGAGGCAGACATTATGCGCGGCGGAATGAACCGCCAGAAGTGACCAAAACGGCGGGAATATTGCCACCATTCCGCCGCTCTCTCGCCGTAAAGCCCCGCCACACCACAAAACACCGTAGCCAAAATGTAACCGTATCATGAGGCACTGAGCCGCCGATCTGGCACCGGGCCAGTGAATTTTGCAGTGTCCGTGCGAAAGCACGGCCCATACCGCTACCCCCTCAAACCATCCACCAAAGCAGAACCGCGTCACGCAGCTGCACCCCTCCGGGGATGCACTTTGCGACGCTATGCGGCAGCGGAGACAAAGGCGGAGACAAATAAACGTCTCCAGAGACTAAACGGGAGACAACGCAACAAATTGAATATAAAAGAAATAGACGTAAGAGACGTAAGGAGACATAACGAGAGGTTGTTTACTGCTGGCGGTGGCGGCGTGGCTGTATAGGGTATTTTATTATATTAATATATATTTATTACGTCTCTTACGTCTATATTCAATAATATCAATAAGTTAAAACGTCTATTTTATGCCTCCTTTTTGTCTCCTTTTGTCTCCACGTCTCCATAAAAAAAGCCACCTCGAAAGGTGGCTCATGCGCCTGTTTATGGGAGGTTACGCCGGAATCCTCGCTCCTTGTTTGGCCCGATGTTTTTGGCCTCCGACCATCCCAACATAGTCATGATTGCCCGGATGCGGTGAGCCGATTTTTTGTCTCTCCGGCCTAAATCCAGCCCCACAGCCTCATTGAGGAGGCGATTGGAGATCTGGCTGGGGTGGCTTTGCAGCAGCATTTCAATGGTGCCGTGCCATGGATCGTGGTCGATATAGTCCTCATGAGCGGCTTTTGCGAGCTCCTCAGCCGTCAGCCAGCTGGGCACGTTGCCCTCAGCATTGAAGATATTCAACGCCTCCGCAAACACCTGCTCACGGTCGGAGGTAAATTTATCAATCAGGCATTTATCGGTCACTGTCAGGGGGAAAAAGCGGCGGTTTCCGGTTTCATCGACAAGAAATTTCTGGGAGTTTACGGTGCCGCAGCCCATCCAGCGGCGCGGAACCTGATCGTAATAGTCTTGTTTCATGCGGCGGTTTTCATCCTTGCGCAGCGCCAAATCACGGCGGATTTTCTGCACATCGGAAGGCCGCATTTTATCCATTTCGGCATACTCCACGATCATTTTGCCGATACGCTGGCGCACAACCTCTTTGTTTTCCCCGTCGATTTCAGTGTTGGCGTACCAGTTAAAATCTGGCGCGATTGCCTCCAGCATGGTGGATTTACGCGTGCCCTGCGGGCCATATAGCACCGGAATGGCATCCGCCTTTAATCCGGGGCACACGGCGCGACCTGCCAGCGAGGTGAGGAAATAACGGCTCACCGCCGCCATATACACGGGGTTATCGTTGCACGGGACATAATGACCGAAAAACCGATCCACACGCTCCACGCCATCCCATTCAGGCAGCGAGCAAAACCAGTCCCGCAGCGAGTCAATGGCATTGAGCCGCGCAACGGCTTTAATGACGTGTTTCAGGCGCTCGCGGTCTGGCTCCTGAATGATGGAATACATGCTGCTTTTGGGCTTAGCGTAAGGCCGGAACTCATGATCGGTAAGCATACGCATGACATCAGTCACGGCGTCGGCATCCAGCGGTCTGCGGCCCTTATCGCTCAGCAGGACGGTTTCTAGCAGGAACTCGTCATAATGTGCGGAAAAGCCCAGTAACAGGCGGGCATTTTCAATAATGCGGGCGAGGTTGCGCGTGGAGTTACGGATGCGGCCCTTATCCAGCCCTGAATCGTTTTTTTCGAGGTCGGCAATCACTTTACCGATAGCGTCGCTCGCTTCTTTCAGCGCCTTGGCTTCCTCGATTGGCATTACATTATCTTGCGTATTCATCTTATGTCCTTAACTGCGAATTTTTTGCGTTAAGGCCGATACGGCGGGGCATCTTGCGAGGGAATACGGCTTGAATGGCGTCAAAATTGACGCTACAATCAGTGTTGAGTAACAAATGCCCGTCAGGTATAGTTATCTCAGTATTCCCCGGAGACGTTCCCAAGACATCGACCGGAATGCACCAGACAGTTGACGCTGCCTGAGGCGATTAAAAACCAGCTGCCCGGCTGGTTTTTTTTCGCCTGTAATCTGGGTTGCCGTTCCAAAACCGCCCAAATCAAATGCCCCCACAGAATAGCGTCGAAGGGCCAAACGATCAACGTAATTGATCCTCCGGCACTCTCATCTTTTGCATACAGATCCAAAGCCATTACGGCGTTTATGCCGTTGTGGATAAGCTATTGATGATAATGTGATTTTATCCACACTTTGCGGCCTCGTTGTGGACTGTCTTTATGTCGAGCCAACGGCTCGGCCCTTACCGCTAATGTGTCACGTTGCATTACGTCGTGTATGACGTAATAATGCACTGAAACACAAAGGGGGACGCCATGAAAGAGAACAAAACAGCTGCCCTGAGCCTCAGGCTCCCGGCAGATCTCATGCAGCTGCTTGATGAGCGAGCCAGTGCCGAACACCTCACCCGTACAGATATAGCGCTGGCTGCGCTCCGGGAGTACCTCGGCGTCGCTACTGCTCCGGCTGCGTCTGACAAGCTCGACAAGGTGATCGAATTGCTGGAAGTTATCGCCGGGAATGCCCCACAACGTAAGACAGCAGCACCACACCGTCAGACAGTGCAACACATTGAAGCAACACCGCGTAACACGGCGTCAGGCAATGAAATACAGCGTAATACAGCGCGAGCCGCCGATCCTCGTTTTCATGCTGTAGACCCTGAGGCCGATGCTATGATAGTGCGCATGAGTGCTGAGGGGGCCGGGTTGGCTGACATTACGAACGCGCTCAATGCGCTGGGCTTCACCAGTGCGACCGGGCAGGAGTGGACACGCAGCCGCCTGCGGGACTATCGGCATAAGCTGCGGGATAGTGGACTGCTCAATGGCTAAGAATAACTACGGCATTAATGGCTCACCTAACAGCCATATAGCCCACCCAGCAGGGCTCCCATGTTTTGGCTCTTTACCGGAGTTTGTTTCAAGAGGGGATGTAATACCTGCCGGGGATATATTTCTGCGCGTGGGGAATCATAGAGGCCCTAATAGCGGCTTTGGCGTGCGTCATATATGGGCAGAGCATGAAAAGGAACTGGTGCGGCTCGGTTATCATACCGTGAATGATGTGGCGCGTTTCGTGTGTGACGTTATTCAGCCAGGTGCTGGAGTGTATTGTGAGTTCAACCATCCGGGTGGGAAGCACAGGCCGAAGGTTTTACGCTCAGCGCTTGGGATCGTCATACTGGAGCCAAAAGAGGCTGACTGGGCTCAGAGCGGATGGATTTACAGCGTAGTAACCGCGTATGAGACTCACAGGACGCAAGGCACGTTGTTAGGCAGGTTATAAGTTATAAAAAGCAGAAGGGCGCAATAAGCGCCCTTCGTAATGCTTGGTAGCCGCAGCCAATCTTTAGCTCGTGGGTTCAGATACCAACCTGATTACTCAGGTTGAGCTACCGACAGGAGACCAGCCTCCTGACTGCCCAGCGCAAAGGGCCAATTACTGGTTGATACCCTCTGCGAATGCTCTTGCAGTACAACAATAGTAGACTATTGTTACGGGACATGCAACCGTCATTATCCGCGCCAGACGTGACGGGGAGCGGCTTTGCGGAGATATTTACTCTTTTTTGAAGTCTATCGGTATGGGCGGCGGTGCCGCAGTTTGTGCCAAATACACGAATAGCAGTTATCTCAGCCAGACGCTGAACGCCTCAGAGATAGCCTTTTTATCTGCATCGCCAACGGTCAGCAGCGTGAGCTCATCAATTTTTGGCAGACGGGCCAGAAGGGGATCGAGGTCAGAAATACCGAATAGCTCCAGCATCAGCGCCGTAGCGAGCGCCTCCCGCTCGGCATCGCATACGCTACGGATGACGCGGGCACGCGCTTTGGCATCCTTCACCGTCATTGCTTTGCGTGCATCTGCTGCAAACTGCGGCGTCCCTCCCCATGGGCTTTTGGTAAAGCCTGCGCGGTCGATAACCACAGAGGCCCCGCCCGGCAGCGTCTGGCGAGCACCCGGATAGAAGTTAGGCAGCAGCGTAATGGCATAATCAGCCAGCTGCCACTCCGCCATTTCTTTCTCGATGAGGGCGACAACGGAGGCGGTACTCTCTGAGTGTATTACGCTGTAATTCATTGCATACGCCCCGTGTGAGCCGCTGCGGCGCTGGCCTCGATAGCGTCAGCCATACCCGCCAGACGTTCGATCTGAGTTGCCAGACCGTTAGCGCCATGCAGCTGCTGGAGCGTAACCATTTGAGAACCGGCTACCGCGATCCATTGTGCCAGAACGGCAGGATTAGCGACGGCGTAACCTTCTCCCAGCATTGCGTCGAGGTCAGTTACGGCGCGGGCCACAAACAGCGTCGCAGTCTGGCTTGACTCGTTAAATAGCATCGTTTCGAAGTCCTGATCTGTCATGGTTTTGATACTCCTGGCATAAATAAAAAAGCCGCTTCTCCAATACGGAGAGCGGCGTGTGAATATTCAAATATGGTGAATGGCATCCGATGAGCTCGGCCCGGACAGCGTACCGTCACGACCAATGCGGGCCTCCCGGAATAACGACCGCAGGAGAACGCGGGAGTTATCAACTCCATGGCGGGCTAGCAGGTCAAAGGGATCGTTGCCGTCCTCGAACAGGCAGCGAGAAAGCGGCACGGAATAAACTGGAGGATAGCGACGAGTGTTAGCCTCCGCGATACTTTGCGCTATCTCCTCGCCTACGCCCACGTCGCCCACGATGTAGATCGGGCTGTGGTCGTAAACAATGCGCAGCTCATCAATGACTGCGGCAAAATTATTGCAGCTCATTGCACAGAACACAGGCAATGCTCCGCCCATAGCGAGAGACAGGGCCAGCCCAGAGGTAAAACCCTCGCAGATAACCAGAGGTGAACCGTGACGGGCTTTGTCGATGTTGAACGGGTAGAAGCTCCCGCCACGCTGGGCACCTTTGAGGCCGCGTTTTGCTCCGGTGAATGACAGCTCAGTTTCTGGGTTAGGGCGACCGCAAATGATCTCTATGGTACTCATCCCCAACTGCAACGTGTCGGTGATGCGATACAGAGGGATAACCAGCGAGTGATTCCAGTAAATGCCTTTGCTGGGTGCTCCTTTCTCAAAGGTACGCCAGTTTGAAGCCTTTACGTCATCCGGCAGCGGTAGGGGCAGTGCGGCTGCACTGCATTTTCTCTGCCAGTACGGCGATTGAGCCGGATCGAGACTGGCCTTGTTGTAAATCTGCGTAGCCTGCCGGACGGCAATCTGGCGCTGCCGTTCGTCAGCCTCTAGTGCTACCCGGTGGGCCTCCTCCATTTCCCGGCGCTGTGCCTCACGTTTGGCGAGGTCTGCGGCGGTCGGTTGGTAGGAGCCAAAGCGCCCAGAGTGGATCTCCGGGATAAGACCAGAATCACGCAGGAACGCGCCAGCCATGGAGAACGGGCTGAGTTTTTCGAGAGACTGAGGGCGGAGAGCGGCGCGAATAAGTCCCGCGTCAGCCGGGGCTGCATTAACGCCTGATGCGCTCCAACGCTCGCAGATAGCCTGCGCATCGCTCAGCTTCAGGATGTTAGCCCAGCAGGCGATCTGCCGTACCTGCTGCACCCATTCCATGTAAGAGGGGGCTGGCAGTACGCGGGCCAGCGCTTCATCAAACACGCCGGGCCACAACAGGAATTCATCTTTGCTCTCGCTCATTCTCAACGCTCCGGGCGTTTTTGCGCCGCTATAGTTTTTTTAAGCTGGGGAGTCATAAACCAGTAATGCCCCCTTATATCGCGCCCGTCTGGCTTTGGAACCTTGCCAGCGGCGACTATTCGCTCCAGCGTTTTTGGCGAGACCCTCAGTGTCTCCTCAAGCTGCTGGCGATAAATTTTCTTCATAACTACTCACAGGGTTGGTCTTGAAATCCGGCCCCGAAGGGCCGGAGAAGTAACTTCATGCCAGAAGTATTTGCAGACCATAAGGGCTTATGCGGTGATGCGGGTATTTCTACCCCGGAGAGTGCCGCACTGGCCTGCGCCTTTCGCTCTCGCGCCACGATGCGGAGGAGGAGAGAGAGCGTCCCCCTTTTTCACCCCCGTGGCTGGGCTTATGACCTTCATTTTTGCTGGAAATGAAGATTTGCTACGCGTTGAGTATAGTCATAATGACGGAAACGTGTAAACTTAAATATATCATAAAAACCAGTATTGGCGCGGCTTACGGCGTATATGACGTAATGAAAGGCGGTTATAAAATGGATTCTCCAACACCCGAAAAACTCCAGCTTGTCGGAGCCGTCGAGGCTTACCCGGATTTGATGCCCGGCATTCTGTTTGTCACCTGCCCGGATAAAGCAAAATCATGTGTCAGTGTCAGCACCTGCCAGCGTCTTCACGACGAAACGATAAGTCGTAAGGCAGACCCTGAGGCTTGCGCCAGACCATGCTCACGATGCGCTACGGGCGTGATTTTGTGGCGCGGTGAATCTTCACGGCTACCTCCCGTTAATATTGAGCATTGCCCTCGATGCGGGAGAACAGGGAGACTTGTTGGGAAGAAGAACGGCAGCAAGGCTACACCATGGAGCGTGTGTTGCGTGTCTTGCTGGAATCGCGTCGCTGAGAACAAAAAGGGCGTTGGAGCCCGTGGGAATCCGATCATGCAGCCGCCTCTTATGGCCCCGTGGCTTATCGGTCACGTTGAGGACGGCGTGCCTGTCTGGTCAGTCTGGATTGGCGACAGCCAAAGCGAGGCCATACAGCGCCAGCTGCTGCGTAATCCATCAACAGAGTTTCACAACCAGCGCCCCGGAGTGACAGGGTTTAATGCAAGTGGCCACCCGGTTTATTTATGCGAGAAACACCCATCGACCCCACTCAATTGGGACTGGGACAGGGATGCCCCGACAGTAGGCACAGTGCGGTTTTATTGCCCTGAATGCGAGCCGAAGGCACGCCTTCTACCGCTCGCCATTCCACGCTCCCCCATGCAGTTTATGACAGTGCAGGAAGCGGTAGAGATACACGCCACAGTGGAGGATAAAGCAGACACAGCAGCCATCTGCGCCGATTGTCACCGGGCACCGCTGCGAATTGCCAGAGACCGATCAGGCTTTGTTACTGCGTCATGCCCTTGCTGCAATGCCAGCGCTACCTCCTCCGGCAATAATGTCTCACGCAAGTGGATTGACCCGGAGCCAGTCCAGCCGCGCTATTTCGGCGTCTACCGGGCTGCATACAACGATTTCCCCCTGAGCGGTAGCGGTGCAGCTGCGCTGCAATTGGCGTCCACTTTACCCCTAACGCTGGAACGGGTGCCGCAGCTCCTGTTTAACCGCTTACGGGCCTGCATTCTGGCTGCGCTGGGCGAATGGGAGTATCTGGACGGGCTCATGATTGACACCGAACGTGGCGACGGGCCGGAACTTCTCGCCCTACTGGCACAGCTACGGGCGGCTGATTTGTCGTGACAACACACTGGAGCCTCACAACAAAAAGAGGCATCCCATGGCTATTAAAATCCCGGTCAGTGCGCAGTTTGACGCTGCTGACCTTAAACAACAGATCCAGATGGTCAACGACCAGATCCGCGTCCTTGCGTCGCAGGTTGGGCAGGCCAATAAACAGAAGTTTGAGCCCATTAACCTGCGCTCAAAAGACGATCTGAATGCTTTCATTAAGCAAATGCAGAAGCTGCTCTCCATCCAGACAGAGCTCAAGCAGACCATGGGCAAGACCGGACAGGGCGCGACTAACCCGCTTATGGCTGACTGGTCAAAGATGTATACCGATCAGGCAGTACGCATCAAAAAAATGCAGTCCATGCTCCAGTTTCTCGGCGTGGAGTTTAACGACCAGCCAGCGCCGAAACCTAAGCCGCCAGCACCTACCCCCTCAAATCCTTCACCTGCGCCTCATCGCAGGCCGCAAAATAATAACCAGCCTCCGGCATGGCAGAACCACCTTAGCACGATGCTGCGCAACGCTGGCCCGGTTGGCGGCACCATTAGCGGCGCAATGAATGCCGGGCTTTCTGGCGGTGCAGGTGCAGGGCTCATGGGCTTAGTAGGCGGTCTCGCAGCTCTCGGCGTCGGCAAAATCATTGGTGCGGTTGCGGACAAGATCGGACAGGCGCAGGACAACGTGATCGGGCTGGATAAGCTCTATCGTCAAGTGGGCGGAATTGTCAGCTTTTCCAGCCTCCAGCGTGGTGTCATGAGTACCGCCAACCGTCTGGGCATGACCAACGGTGACGCCATCGCGCTGGCCTCCACTTATTCCCGCGCCGCTAACATCCAGCCGGGCCAGAACCTTGGCACCGGGATGCTGGTTTCTGGCGGTCTGGCCCGCTCCTACGGCCTCGACCCAAACAGCGTCGCGGGCACAATCGGACAGCTCTCCGCCTCCCGTGTCGTAAATAACGATCAGCAGCTGCGCCGCATGGGCCTGCTCATGGGGGAGGCTATCGGCAAATCAGGTGCGTTTGCTCAGGCTGGCGAAGCTATGCAGGCAATCAGCGACTTTGCCACCCAACAGGCACGCATGAGCCTGACCGCGCCTAATGTGCCTGGCTATGCGGGTGCAATGGCTGGCCTGATGAGCTCAGGGATCCCCGGCATGGATTTGCTGGGCTCCACCAACCTTCTGGGCCGCGTTAATGCGAACCTTCAGCGCGGTGGCGCGATGGGCGACCCATCACGGGCATTTATGGCCCGCATGGCCCTCCGCAACGGCATCAATAACCCGATGGCGCTTGAAGTCCTCCAGTCTGGCGGCGCTTTCGGCACAATCAGCAGCACTCTGGGGCCTGATTCGCTGTACGGTCAGCGTTTCGGCGGCAATTATCAGGGCGATCAGACTCTTCTCGATATGACCCGGCAGAGCATCCATCGCGCCTATGGTTACGGCCCTGATTCAGTCGTAGCGCTCTCTCGCCACCTTGGCGTCGGTATCAACGATGCGCTGGCGCTCGACCAGATGAGTAGCGCAGACATGAGCGGCGTTTCTGATCGCCTCAGCCGCCTGAAACTTGACCCCAGCAGCGTAAACGCGACCAGCTACGCCGCACTGGGACAGATCCAGAGTGGGAAAGGGTTGGAGATCATGGGCAATGAGTACCTCAAGCGTGGGAGCCTTGATGCTGGCGAACGCCAGCGCCTTACCGATGCCCTTAAAGGGACTGACCCGGTGTCAGAAGGAAGAAAACCATGGCTGAGACTTTTGATCCCCATTGCGTGTGGTTCGTCGGCGCCGGTCCGGGCGATCGCGAACTGATTACTCTCAAAGGCTACCGTCTGCTACAGCAGGCGCAGGTAGTGATCTACGCCGGGTCGCTGATCAACACCGAGCTACTGGCCTACTGTCCGCCACAGGCGGAGTGCCACGACAGCGCCGCGCTGCATCTGGAGCAGATCCTCGACCTGATGGAGGCGGGGGTGAAGGCGGGAAAAACGGTGGTGCGTCTGCAGACGGGCGACGTCTCGCTATATGGCTCGGTGCGCGAGCAGGGCGAAGAGCTGACCCGCCGCGGGATCCGCTGGCAGGTGGTGCCGGGCGTCAGCGCTTTCCTCGGCGCGGCGGCGGAGCTGGGGGTGGAGTACACGGTACCCGAAGTCTCGCAGAGTCTGATTATTACCCGTCTGGAAGGGCGCACGCCGGTTCCCGCGCGCGAACAGCTGGAAGCCTTTGCCAGCCATCAAACCTCGATGGCGATTTACCTGTCGGTGCAACGTATTCACCGGGTGGCGGAGCGGCTGGTGGAGGGCGGCTACCCCGCGACCACCCCGGTCGCGGTGATCTACAAGGCCACCTGGCCGGAAAGCCAGACCGTCCGCGGTACCCTCGCGGACATCGGCGACAAAGTACGCGACGCCGGGATCCGCAAAACGGCGCTGATCCTGGTCGGCCCCTTCCTCGGCGATGAGTATCACTACTCAAAACTGTACGCAGCGGATTTTAGCCATGAATACCGTAAAGCCTGAATCCATTGCCCTGTTTTGCCTGACGCCCGGCGGCGTGCGGCTGGCAAAACGGCTGGCGGCCATGCTGCCGCTTACCTGTTACACCAGCGAAGCGCTGCAGGAAGAGGGGTTTATCCCCTTCAACGGCGGCTTTGCCAGCGCTGCCCGCGAGGCGTTCAGCAGCTTCTCGGCGCTGATTTTTATCGGCGCCACCGGGATTGCCGTGCGGGTGCTGGCCCCGCTGGTGAATGACAAGCTCAGCGACCCGGCGGTGGTGGTGATTGATGAGCGCGCCCGGCACGTCATCAGCTTGCTCTCCGGCCATGCCGGGGGGGCCAATGCGCTGACCCGCTATCTCGCCGGGATGCTCGACGCCGACCCGGTGATCACCACCGCCACCGACGTCAACGAGCTGGCCGCCCTCGACACGCTGGCCTTCCAGCTGAACGCCCGGATGACCGATTTTCGCGCGGCGGTGAAAACCGTTAACCAGATGCTGGTGAGCGGTAAGCGGGTGGGGCTGTGGTGCGACGGCGAATTTACCGGGGCGCTAAGCCGCTGCGACCGGCGCGGGTTTATCCCGGTAAGCGACCTGGCGAGCTTGCCGGCGCTCGACGCCCTGATCTGCGTCACCCTGCGCCGGTCGCTGCCGCCGCTGCCGGTGCCTCACTGGAAGCTGGTGCCCCAGCGGGTGGTGGCGGGGATCGGCTGTCGGCGCGACACCCCCTGCGCGCTGCTCAGTACGTTGCTGGATCGCCAGCTTGCCGCTCAGCGTCTTGACCCGCTGGCGCTGAAAGCGATCGGCAGCGTGAGCCTGAAGGCAAACGAGCCGGGGTTGCGCCAGCTGGCTCACCGCTGCCGGGTGCCGTTCGAAACCTTTAGCGCCGAGGCGCTGCGCGAGCACGAGCACCGCTTTCCGGCCTCGTCTTTTGTCCGGGAGACGGTCGGCGTCGGCAGCGTCTCCGGCCCGGTGGCCTGGCTGCTGAGTCAGGGAAACCTGTCCGGCGAAACCCTGCGTGAGCAGGGCGTGACCATTACTTTGGGAGTAACACACTGATGTTAAGCGTAATCGGAATTGGCCCTGGCTCGCAGGCGATGATGACCATGGAAGCCGTGGAGGCCCTGCAGGCGGCAGAGATCGTGGTGGGCTACAAGACCTACACCCACCTGGTAAAAGCCTTTACCGGCGACAAGCAGGTGATCAAAACCGGCATGTGCAAAGAGATTGAGCGCTGCCAGGCGGCCATCGAGCTGGCGCAGGCCGGGCACAACGTTGCGCTGATCAGCAGCGGCGACGCCGGCATCTACGGCATGGCGGGGCTGGTGCTAGAGCTGGTTAATAAGCAGCAGCTGGACATTGAGGTCCGTCTGATCCCAGGGATGACGGCCAGTATCGCCGCCGCCTCGCTGCTCGGCGCGCCGCTGATGCATGATTTCTGCCATATCAGCCTTAGCGATCTGCTGACGCCCTGGCCGGTGATTGAAAAACGCATAGTCGCCGCCGGGGAAGCGGACTTCGTTATCTGTTTCTACAACCCTCGCAGCCGCGGCCGCGAAGGACATCTGGCGCGCGCCTTTGCGCTGATGGCGGCCAGTAAAAGCGCAGATACGCCGGTCGGCGTAGTCAAATCCGCCGGACGCAAAAAGCAGGAGAAATGGCTGACCACCCTCGGGGAGATGGATTTTGCCCCAGTGGATATGACCAGTCTGGTGATCGTTGGCAACAAAGCGACTTACATCGACAACGGCCTGATGATCACCCCGCGAGGCTACGCGCTGTGAATCACGGCGACGTGCTGGTTATCGGGGGCACCAGCGATGCGCGGGCGATCTGCCAGCAGCTGGACGCCGCCGACGTGCGCTACACCCTGTCGGTGGCAACCCCTACCGGCGAGCGGCTGGCCGGCGATATCCGCGGGCAGATACGCTGCGGGCGTATGGAGTGGCAGCAGATGGCGGAGTGGCTCAGAGCGCAGCGCACCCGCTGGGTGATCGATGCCTCTCACCCCTACGCCGAGGTGGTCAGCCAGAATATTGTGCGCGCCTGCGCCAGCGTCGGGGTTCTGCTCAGCCGCTATCAAAGGCCGGAGCAGCTGAGCGATCTGCGCCATCCGTTACTTCACGTGGTCGGCGATCTGAACGAGGCCTGCGCGGTGGCTCGTCGCCTCGGCGAGCGGATCCTGCTGACCACCGGCAGCAAAGATCTGGCGGCCTGGCGGGCGGGACTGGCGGAGAAAACGCTGCTCGCCCGGGTGCTGCCGGTGCCGGAGGTGGTTCAGCACTGTAGCGATCTGGGGTTTGGCGTCGGGGAGATCTTCGCCCTCTGCGGGCCGTTCAGCGCCGAATTTAACGCCGCCTTTTATCGCCAGTGCCGGGCCGATGTTGTGGTGACGAAAGCCTCGGGGGCGGAAGGAGGCTATCAGGAAAAAGTACAACCCTGTCTTGATGCGGGGATCCCCTGCATCGTCATTACCCGTCCGGCGCCGCTGGTGACGGGCGATGAACTACTGCAAAGCCAGGCCGATTTCACTGCGCGGCTGACGCGCTGGCTGTCGGCGACTTGAGGAAGAGGATATGAAAAAAGCACTTCTGGTGGTGAGCTTTGGCACCAGCTATCACGACACCCGCGAAAAGAACATCGCCGCCTGCGAGCGCGATCTGGCCGCCAGCTGCCCGGACCGCACGCTGTTCCGCGCCTTCACCTCGGGGATGATTATTCGCAAACTGCAGCAGCGCGACGGTATTCATATTGATACTCCGCTGCAGGCTCTGCAAAAGTTGGCCGAGCAGGGATACCAGGATGTGGCGATCCAGTCCCTGCACATTATCAACGGCGACGAGTACGAGAAGATCGTTCGCGAAGTGCAGAGTATGCGCCCGCGCTTTCAGCGTCTGACGCTGGGCGCGCCGCTGTTGAGCGGTCATGGCGATTATGTGCAGCTGATGCAGGCCCTGCGCCAGCAGATGCCGCCGCTGGCGGCGACGGAGCGAGTGGTGTTTATGGGGCACGGCGCCAGCCACCACGCCTTCGCGGCCTACGCCTGTCTGGATCATATGATGGCGGTGCAGGGTTTTCCGGCGCGGGTGGGGGCGGTGGAAAGCTATCCCGAAGTGGACATCGTCATTAACGAACTCTCCCGCCAGGGCGTGACCGGCGTGCATCTGATGCCGCTGATGCTGGTGGCCGGCGATCATGCCATTAATGATATGGCCTCCGACGAAGACGATTCGTGGAAAACCCGCTTCAATGCCGCCGGTATCCCCGCCACGCCGTGGCTTAACGGATTAGGGGAGAATCCGGCGGTGCGGGCGATGTTTGTCGCCCATCTGCAGCAGGCGCTGAACGACACGATGGAGAAAGCAGCATGAGCGGCAAACTATACGCCCTGAGCAGCGGGCCGGGGGCGGCCGATCTGATCACCGTGCGTGCGGCGCGGATCCTCGGCCAGCTGGATGTGCTGTATGCGCCAGCCGGCCGCAAAGGCGGCGACAGCCTGGCGCTCTCCATCGTACGCGAGTACCTGGGCGCACACACGGAGGTCCGCTGCTGCCATTTTCCGATGAGCGCCGACAGCGCGGAAAAAGAGGCGGTGTGGAACGACGTTGCCGCGGCGCTGGCCCAGGAGGTGGCGGCGGGCAGGCAGGTCGGGTTTATCACCCTCGGCGACGCCATGTTGTTCAGCACCTGGGTCTTTCTGCTGCAGCGGATTGGCTGCCCGGACTGGCTGGAGATTGTCCCTGGCGTTACCTCCTTCGCCGCCATTGCCGCGCGGGCGAAAACCCCGCTGGCCATGGAGCAGCAGTCGCTGGCGGTGATCTCCTGCACCGCGCCGGAAGCGGACATTGCCGCGGCGCTGCGCCAGCATGACAGTCTGGTACTGATGAAAGTCTACGGCCGCTTCGCCCGCATTAAGGCGCTGCTGGCGCAGGCGGGGCTGCTGGATGCGGCGCTGATGATGTCAGAGGCCACCCTGCCGGGCGAGCAGTGCTGGCGCCGTCTGCGCGAGGTCAGCGATGACCAGCCGCTGCCCTATTTCTCGACCATCCTGGTTAACAAACAGTGGGAGGAGGCGTAATGAATCAGGTGAAATCGCTGAAGCAGCTTTCGTATGGGGGGCTGGCGGCCGCTGTTCTGCTGATCATCGTCCCGCAGGAGGCGTTCGCCATGCATATCATGGAGGGCTTTTTGCCGCCGATGTGGGCGCTGGCGTGGTGGCTGCTGTTTTTACCCTGCCTGTGGTACGGCCTGGTGCGCCTGCGGCGTATCGTCCAGGAAGAGAGCAATCAGAAGGTGCTGCTGGCCCTCTGCGGGGCGTTTATTTTTGTTCTTTCGGCGCTGAAGATCCCGTCGGTGACCGGCAGCTGCTCGCATCCGACCGGCGTCGGTCTGGCGGTGATCCTCTTCGGGCCGGGCGTGGTGGCGGTGCTGGGGGCGATCGTTCTGCTGTTCCAGGCGCTGCTGCTGGCGCATGGCGGCCTGACCACCCTTGGCGCCAACGGGATGTCGATGGCGGTGATCGGCCCGATGGTCGGCTATCTGGTGTGGAAGCTGGCCTGTCGGGCGGGGATCCGTCGCGATGTCGGGGTCTTTCTCTGCGCCATGCTGGCGGATCTGATGACCTACTTTGTCACCTCCGTCCAGCTCGGGGTGGCCTTTCCCGATCCGGCAACCGGGGCAGGCGGATCGATCGCCAAGTTTATGGGCATCTTCTGCCTGACGCAGATCCCGATCGCCATCGCGGAAGGCTTGCTCACCGTGATGATCTACGATCAGCTAACCAAACGGCGACTGATCGCCGCGGAGGGACATTAATATGAAAAAGACCCTGATCCTGTTGGCGATGGTGGCCGCCCTGATGATCCTGCCATTTTTTATTAACCACGGCGGCGAGTTTGGCGGCTCGGACGGCGAAGCGGAGAGCCAGATCCAGGTGGTGGCGCCGGATTATCAACCCTGGTTCCAGCCGCTATATGAACCGGCGAGCGGCGAGATTGAGAGCCTGCTGTTTACCCTGCAGGGCTCGCTGGGCGCGGCGGTGATTTTTTACATTCTCGGATATGCGAGGGGCAGACAGCGCCGTGATGACCGGGTTTGACCGACTCAGCTACCAGAGCCGCTGGTTGCAGGTGGCGCCAGAGCGTAAGTTTCTGCTCTGGCTACTGCTGATGGCGCTGGCCTTTACGCTGCCGGCGTGGGGCCAGGCGCTGACGCTGGCGCTGACCGCCGCGCTGACCTGCTGGCTGCTGCGGGTCTCATTCTGGCGCTGGTGCCGCTGGATGGCGCTACCCTTTGGCTTTTTGCTGGTCGGCGTGCTGACCATTGTGTTCAGCGTCAGCCGCGACCCGCAGATGCTGTTAGCCAGCATCCGACTGGGCGCTTTCTCGATAGGGATTTCCGCCCCGGGGCTGGCCGTGGCCGGGGAGACCTTCTGGCGCAGCCTGGCGGCGATGGCGGCGACGCTCTGGCTGGTGCTTAATCTGCCTTTCCCACAGCTGATTATCTTGCTCAAGCGCGGTCGCGTACCGCGGCTGTTGACGGAGCAGATCCTGCTGACCTGGCGCTTCATTTTTATTCTGTTAGACGAGGCGATGGCGATTCACCGCGCGCAAACCCTGCGTTTTGGCTATGGTAGCGTGCCGCAGGGCTATCGCTCGCTGGCGATGCTGGTGGGACTGCTGTTCACCCGCGTCCTCCTGCGCTATCAACAGATGAGCACGGCGCTGGATATCAAATTGTACCAGGGTGATTTTCACCTCTAAGGATAAGTATGCTTGCCACAACCGATCTCTGGTTTCGCTATCAGGATGAGCCGGTACTTAAAGGGCTGACGCTGGATTTTTCCCGCCATGCGGTGACCGGCCTGGTGGGGGCAAACGGCTGCGGAAAGTCGACGCTGTTTATGAACCTGAGCGGCCTGCTGCGCCCGCAGCAGGGGGCGGTGCTGTGGCAGGGAGAGGCGCTGAATTACAGCAAGCGCGGTCTGCTGGCGCTGCGCCAGCAGGTGGCGACGGTATTTCAGGATCCGGACCAGCAAATATTCTATACCGATATCGACAGCGATATCGCTTTTAGTCTGCGTAACCTCGGGGTGGCGGAAGAGGAGATCGCCCGCCGGGTGGATGAGGCGTTGACCCTCGTCGATGCCCAGGGGTTTCGCCAGCAGCCGATCCAGTGCCTCAGCCATGGGCAGAAAAAACGGGTGGCAATCGCCGGGGCGCTGGTGCTGCAGGCGCGCTACCTGCTGCTTGACGAGCCCACCGCGGGCCTCGATCCACGCGGGCGGGCGCAGATGATCGCCATCATCCGCCGCATTGTCGGGCAGGGGCGGCGCGTGGTGATCTCCAGCCACGATATCGATCTGATCTATGAGGTGAGCGACGCCGTTTACGTGCTGCGTCACGGCGAAGTACTGGCCGCGGGGGATCCCGGCGAGGTATTTGCCTGCGCGGAGACGATGGACAGGGCGGGATTGACGCAGCCGTGGCTGGTGAAACTTCATAGCGAACTGGGGCTGCCGCTGTGTAAAACCGAGGCGGAGTTTTTTCAGCGGATGCACAACAACGCGATAGGCGCGATAAAGGAGGCGTCATGACGCTGGCAGTGATGTTGCAGGGCACGGCTTCCGACGTGGGGAAAAGCGTGCTGGTGGCGGGACTGTGCCGCATTTTTCATCAGGATGGGCTGCGTACCGCGCCGTTTAAATCACAGAATATGGCGCTGAACTCCGGCATCACGCCGGATGGCAAAGAGATGGGCCGGGCGCAGATTTTCCAGGCCGAAGCGGCCGGGATTGCGCCGGATGTCCGCATGAATCCGATTTTGCTCAAGCCCACCAGCGACCGTCAGGCGCAGGTGGTGCTGATGGGGCAGGTGGCGACCAGCATGGATGCGGTGAGCTATCACCAGTACAAGCCGCGCCTGCGCGAGCAGATCCTCGCGGTCTACCAGAGCCTGGCCGGAGAGTATGAGGCGCTGGTGCTGGAAGGCGCCGGCAGTCCGGCGGAGATTAACCTGCGCGACCGCGATATCGTCAATATGGGCATGGCCGAGATGGCGCAATGCCCGGTGATCCTGGTGGCCGATATCGACCGCGGCGGGGTGTTTGCCGCGATTTACGGCACGCTGGCGCTGCTGCAGCCTCAGGAGCGGGCGCGGGTGAAAGGGGTGATCATCAATAAATTCCGCGGCGATGTGGCGCTCCTGCGCTCCGGGATAGAGCAAATCGAGGCGTTGACCGGGGTGCCGGTGCTGGGCGTTATGCCATGGCTTGACGTGGATCTCGAGGATGAGGACGGCGTCGCGCTGCAGGCCGGGAAATACCATCGCACCGACCGGCGCGATATCGACATCGCCGTGGTTCACCTGCCGCATATCGCCAATTTTACCGACTTTAACGCCCTGGCGGCACAGCCAGACGTCCGGGTGCGCTATGTCCGCGATCCGCAGGCGCTGGCCGACGCCGACCTGGTCATTCTCCCGGGCAGTAAAAATACCCTCGGCGATCTGTGCTGGCTGCGCGAGAGCGGCATGGCGCACGCGGTCGAGCAGGCCCGGCAGCGCAAGGTGCCGCTGCTGGGGATCTGCGGCGGCTATCAGATGCTGGGCGAAACCATTATCGATGAGGTGGAGTCTGGCCTTGGCGCCCAGCCCGGGCTGGGGGTGCTGAAGACCGTGACCCACTTCGCCCAGCACAAAACCACCACCCAGGTGCAGGCGACCCTGGGGTCTGCGCTCCCGGATTGGTTAGCCGACGCGGCGGGGCTGCGCGTCAGTGGCTACGAAATTCATATGGGCGAGACGCGCCGCGAGGCAGGCTGCCCGCCCCTGCTGCAGCTGCATAAAGCGGGGCAGGCAGTAGACGACGGGGCGATAAGCGACGACGGCCTGGCGTTCGGCACCTATCTCCATGGCCTGTTCGACAGCGATGCCTTTACCCGGGCGCTGCTCAACGGCCTGCGCCAGCGCAAAGGGCTGGCGCCGCTGGACAGCGCCCTGGAGTATGCCCGCTATAAAACCCGGCAGTTTGATCGGCTGGCCGAGGCCATGCGCGAACATATCGCCATCGATAACATTTACGCCATCATGCGCCAACATCAGGAGCCCCTATGCTGACTCTGGTTACCGGCGGCGCGCGCAGCGGCAAAAGCCGCCATGCCGAGGCGCTGATTGCCGATGCGCCGCAGGTGTTATATATCGCCACCTCGCAAATCTTTGACGACGAGATGGCCGCAAGGATCCAGCATCATCGCGACGGCAGGCCCGCCCACTGGCGCACCGCCGAGCGCTGGCAGCAGCTTGATGAACTGATCACCCCGGCTATCGCCCCAGCGGAGGCGATTTTGCTGGAATGCATCACCACCATGGTCACCAACCTGCTGTTCGCGCTCGGCGGCGACAGCGACCCCGACGGCTGGGATTACGCCGCCATGGAACGGGCTATTGATGACGAAATTGGCGTGCTGATTGCCGCCTGTCAGCGCTGTCCGGCGCACGTCGTGCTGGTGACCAACGAGGTGGGGATGGGCATTGTGCCGGAGAACCGCCTGGCGCGGCATTTTCGCGATATTGCCGGGCGGGTTAATCAGCGCCTGGCGGCCGCGGCGGATGCGGTCTGGCTGGTGGTCTCCGGCATCGGCGTCAAAATCAAATAACTCAATCGCTGGCTGACCGGGCCAGCCCTGGCAGGGATTCTGTATGCAAAATTTAAACACGGTTCTGCGGGCGATCCCCGCGCCGGACACCGACGCCATGGCGCGGGCACAGCAACACATCGACGGCTTACTCAAGCCCCCCGGCAGCCTCGGGCGTCTGGAGGCGCTGGCGGTGCAGCTGGCGGGAATGCCCGGCCTGGGCGGCCAGCCGCAGGTGGCGAAAAAGGCCCTGCTGGTGATGTGCGCCGACCATGGAGTGTGGGACGAAGGGGTGGCGATTTCGCCGAAGGCGGTCACCGCCATCCAGGCGGCAAATATGACCCGCGGCACCACCGGCGTCTGCGTGCTCGCCGCCCAGGCCGGGGCGAAAGTGCATGTAATTGATGTCGGTATCGATAGCGAACCGCTCCCCGGCGTGGTGAATATGCGGGTGGCGCGGGGCTGCGGCAATATTGCCCGCGGCCCGGCGATGAGCCGTGAGCAGGGGCAGGAGCTGTTGCTGGAGGTGATGCGCTACACCCGCGCGCTGGCCCAGGAGGGCGTTACCCTGTTTGGCGTCGGCGAACTGGGGATGGCCAATACCACGCCGGCGGCAGCGATCGTCAGCGTCCTGACCGGCAGCGATGCGCAGGAGGTGGTCGGGATTGGCGCCAATCTGCCGCTGGCGAAGGTTGGCAACAAGGTGGAGGTGGTGCGGCGGGCTATCGCCGTCAATCAGCCCGACCCGAATGATGGCCTCGACGTACTGAGCAAAGTCGGTGGTTTCGATCTGCTGGGGATGACCGGTGTCATGCTGGGGGCGGCGTCCTGTGGGCTGCCGGTGGTGCTGGATGGCTTTCTCTCCTACGCGGCGGCGCTGGCGGCGTGTCAGATAGCGCCGGAGGTGAAACCGTATCTGATCCCGTCCCACTATTCGGCGGAGAAGGGGGCGCGTATCGCGCTGGCGCACCTGGGTCTCGAACCGTATCTCAATATGGGCATGCGTCTGGGAGAAGGCAGCGGCGCGGCGCTGGCGATGCCGATCGTCGAGGCGGCCTGCGCGATGTACCATCGCATGGGCATGCTGGCGGCAAGCAATATTGTGTTACCGAAGGGGTAAGCAGGAGATGGGGGCGGCAATGGCCGTTCCCGTTTTCGGCAGAGGTTTTGCCGGCGGCAGAAACAAAAAAACACCCTTGAGGGTGTTTGTAATGTTGGTTGCGGGGGCCGGATTTGAACCGACGACCTTCGGGTTATGAGCCCGACGAGC
>OGLE01000780.1_pt1 | contig 29657 bp, 28 predicted proteins | sample 1572671 | NCBI WGS metagenome assembly OGLE01 (sample SAMEA2581923, study PRJEB24529) | metagenome | biome: Human gut stool | place: China | collected 2011 | reverse complement strand
GCTGCTTAAGACGGGACAGATGAAATCCGACTGGCTTGTGCAGGTACAGGAGATGTGTGCTCGCTTGTACCCGGCTGGTCTGAACATCGATTACTATCCCACCAACTTTGTACCGTGTGATGGAACACTTTACTACATTGATTATGAGTGCAATGTCTACATGGAGGAGTGGGATTTTGAACATTGGGGGATTCAGTATTGGACGATGCAGGCATCGGAAGGGGCGGATAAAACATGAAAAATTCAATAGAAGAAAATCTGCCATATGCATGGTTGGCAATGATTGTAATTGCAGTATTTTATGCCATCTATTTTGTCAAGATGATATCGCAGAAGCGACATGGAATACAGACACATCAGATAGGAAGAGTGAAAGAAAAATCCGTACATAGAGTAGAAGTGTTGATGAGTATTGCAACTCTTGCTGCTCCCGTTATTCAGATAATGTCCATGATATTCGGGTGGAATCATATGCCTGCAAACGCAAGGTTTACCGGTTTTAGCATAGGGATGTTAGGTGACCTGATATTTCTGACTTCTGTTCTTTGTATGAAGGATAGCTGGAGAGCAGGCATTCCTGATAAGGATAGAACAGAACTGGTCACAGAAGGTATTTATCGTTATAGCCGGAACCCGGCATTTTTAGGTTTTGATTTTATGTATATAGGGATGCTGTTGATGTATTTTAATCTATCAATGCTTGCAGTATCTGTATTTGCTATTATCATGCTGCATTTGCAGATATTACAGGAGGAGCGGTATCTGACAGAAAACTATGGAGATTCATATAGAGAGTATCGTAAACATGTTTTTCGCTATCTTGGAAGGAAGCTCAGAAGCAGAGAGAAAAAAGAAGCGACATAACAGCGGATATTTGAGGTGAAGAAGTGATTAGGAAATATGTTGATGGTGATATAGATGCAGTGATGCAAATATGGTTAAATACGAATATTCAGGCACATAGTTTTATATCTCCAGATTATTGGCAGAGCAATTTTGATACAGTAAAAGGAATGATGCCCCTTGCGGAAGTGTATGTATATGAAGATGATTGCACAAAGCAGATAGGCGGATTCATCGGAATGAACGATAACTACATTGAAGGAATTTTCGTGAAAAAAGCAGTACAATCAAAAGGAATCGGAAAGCAACTGTTAAATTACGCTAAAGAAGGCAAATCTACACTAAGATTAAGCGTTTATCAGAAGAACAAGAAAGCTATTCGATTTTATCTGCGAGAAGAATTTGCCATTCAATCCGAAAACATAGATAACAATACGGACGAAAAAGAATTTGTAATGGTATGGAATCGGTAACTTCCGGTTTGTCGTACCAACTGAGAAATGAGGCAGAAACCACCCGAACCGATCAAGGAGTAACACCATGGATATCGACGCAAAATTGAGACCGCTGTACCTTCTGCAGATCCTGCAGGAATGCACGGATGAGGACAACTATCTGACCACCGCCCAGTTGGCCAGCATTCTGAAGCAGCGCTCTGGCAGGCATCTATAAGGCCCGGGATCTGAAGCGCAATGTGGTTGTGGACGGCCGGGGAAAGCTGGAAAACAAGCAGATTTTCTACATCATCGACACCATCAACGAAGCCATCAACCGGCATAAGAAAATCCGCTTCCGGAAGATTGAATACAACGTGAAGAAGGAGCGTGTGCTTCATCACGGCGGAGAGAAATACACCTTCAGCCCCTACTCCCTGGTCTGGGACGGCGACAACTACTATGTGGTGGGCTATTCGGACAAGTACGAGAACATCGGCAGCCACCGGGTAGACCGCATTGCGGAGCAGCCGGAGATTCTCGACGAGCCTGCGGTGCCGCCCAAGGCCGGTTTCTCCGTCGAAAAGTATGTGAAAACCACCTTCCGGATGTACAACGCTCCTCGCAAAGAGGTGGAGCTGCTCTGCGACAACGGCGTGATGGATGCGATCATCGACCAATTCGGGCCGGACGTCCACACCTATGCCGGAGACCTGCAGAATTTCCGGGTCATTGAGGAAGTTGCTGTCGGCAAGGTGTTCTTTAACTGGATTTTCGGCTTCGAGGGCAAGGTGCGCATCAAAGCTCCGGCGGACGTAAAAGAGCAGTACCGGCAGATGGTGGAGAATGCGGCGAAGGTGTTATAACTTGCAGGAGGATTCCCATGACAGAAGAAAATAACAAATCCCGCTGCCGGTGGTGCAACCTGGCCAATCCCCTTTATGTCCGCTACCACGATGAGGAGTGGGGCGTTCCGTGCCACGATGACCACGCTCTGTATGAGCTGCTGATTCTGGAATCCTTTCAGGCGGGCTTGAGCTGGGAGACGGTGCTGAACAAGCGGGCGCGGTTCCGGGAGGTCTACGACGGCTTTGACCTGGACAAGGTCTGCGCTTACGGCGAGGAAAAGATTGCCCGGCTGCTCTCTGACGAGGGCATCATCCGCAACCGGCTGAAAATCCGGGCCAGTGTCAAAAACAGCCGTATCTTCCGGGACATTCAGGAAGAGTACGGCAGCTTTGAAAAGTATATCTGGGGCTGGACAGACGGCAAGGTCATCTACGAAAATGACCCCGCCGTTACCACCGGCCCGCTGTCCGACGCCATTTCCCAAGACCTGAAAAAGCGGGGCATGACCTTCGTTGGCTCCACCATCATCTACGCCTATTTGCAGGCCATCGGCGTCATCAATGCCCACAGCGACGACTGCTGGCTGCATGGCGGGAATGGCTAAACAGTTCGAAGAAAATAATTATGCCCCATTATACCCTTGATTTCGCGGGTATAATGGGGCATAATTCTACATAGAATAGTATCTCGCAGGAGGTGCGCTATGGAGTTATCTGAGATGCAGGCACGTGCGGCGGAGCTGGAACAGCTGATTGCTGATCTGCCAGCCGGTTCCATTACGAAGAAAACCGTCAACGGCAAGGAATATTTCTACCACCGCTGGACAGAGGACAAGAAGCGGCGGGAGAAGTATATTCCGGCGGATGAACTGGAGGATTTTCGCGCTCAAATCGGGCAAAGAAAAGCTCTGGAACGGGAGCTGAAAGCGCTGAAGAAGCAGCTGCCCAAGGGAAAATCTGTGGATACCTCTGCGTTTACCACGAATGTCCGCACCGGAGAGGCGCTGCGTTCCTTCGCGGCATCTGTTCGCGGCTATCGCAGGCGCGAGTGCTTCCAGCAGCTGCACGACTACATTTACGGTGGGCAGCAGGACAAGGTGTTTATCCTCTACGGTCTGCGCCGGACGGGTAAAACCACCATGATCCGTCAGATTTTCGCGGAGATGAGCGAGGCAGAACTTGCCAAGGTTGCATTCATCCAGATTACCGCAAGAGATACGCTGGCGGATGTAAACCGTGATCTCAAGCTGCTGGAGGCGCAGGGCTTCCGCTATGTGTTCCTCGATGAAGTGACACTCATGGAGGATTTCATCGAGGGCGCGGCGCTGTTTTCTGATGTATTTGCGGCCTGCGGCATGAAAACCGTACTCTCCGGCGCGGACTCGATGGGATTTCTCTTTGCTGAGGACGAACAGCTCTACGGACGCTGCATCCTGCTGCACACCACGTTCATCCCTTACCGCGAGTTTGAGTCCGTTCTCGGCATCCATGGCATCGACGAGTATATCCGCTACGGCGGCACCATGAGTCTCGGCGGCATCCACTACAACGAGACTTCCACCTTTGCCAGTAGGGAAAGCGCCGATGAGTATGTGGACACGGCCATTGCCCGCAACATCCAGCACTCCCTGCGCTGCTATCAGTACGAGGGGCATTTCCGGCATCTGTGGGACCTGTACGACAAAAATGAACTGACCAGCGCCATCAACCGCGTGGTGGAGGACATCAACCACCGCTTCACGCTGGAGGTGCTGTCGCAGGATTGGAAGTCCCACGACCTTGGCATTTCCGCCAGCAACCTGCGCCGGGATCGGGAGAACCCGACGGACATCCTCGACTGCATTGACCTTGCGGCTGTCACCGATAGTCTGCGAAAGCTGCTGGAGATCCGCAACAGGGCAGAGCAGACCGCGGCGCTGGACGATGTTCACGCGGCGGAGGTCAAGGAGTATCTGGACTTGCTGGACTTGACGCGGGAGATCGACGTGCTGCACCTGCCGGATGTCGGCACGAGGTCCAACCGCACAGTGATCGCGCAGCCGGGTCTGCGCTATGCGCAGGCGGGCACCCTGATCCGCAGTCTGCTGCTGGATGAGACGTTCAGTGCCCTGTCTCTGGCGGAGCGTACTGCCGTGCAGCAGCGCATCTTGACCGAGATCAAGGGGCGGATGTTGGAGGACATTGTCCTGCTGGAAACCAAGCTGGCAACCCCCAAGAAGCAGGTGTTCGTCCTGCAATTCCCTGTGGGTGAATTTGACATGGTGGTGTTTGACCCGGAGGCAGGCTCCTGCCGGATTTTCGAGATCAAGCACAGCGAGGAAGCTGTCCCGCAGCAGTACCGCCATCTGATCGACGAGCAAAAATGCGCCCAGACCGAGCACCGCTACGGCCCGATCACCGGAAAGTTCGTCCTCTATCGCGGGGAAAGCCAAGTGATAGACGGCATTCGGTATCAGAATGTGGAAGAATATCTGAAAACACTTGTATAACAGAGCCGCGACCCTAATGTATAGCTCAGGGCGGCGGCTTTCCATCGCTCATTTCATCAATCATTTTCTCGGCTCGTATGAGCGATGCTCTCAAATCCAATATTTTTTCAGATTTTTCCCTTGGGTACCTTTTCAAATGGAATCCGATCCGTTATAATGTGCTTATCAACCTAACGATATGCGCGAGGTGCCGCTATGAAGACGAAAGACAAGTCGAAGCAATATGTTATCTACTCCCGCAAGTCCAAGTTCACCGGCAAGGGCGAGAGCATCGAAAACCAGATCGAGCTGTGCCGCCAGTACATCGCCATGCACTTTGGTGACGACGCAGCGGAGAATGCGCTGGTCTACGAGGATGAGGGCTTTTCCGGCGGCAATCTGGAGCGCCCGCAGTTCAAGAAAATGATGAAGGACTCCCAGAAGATCGCCTTTGCCGCCATCGTGGTCTACCGCCTCGACCGCATCAGCCGCAACATCGGCGACTTTGCCAAGCTCATCGAGGATTTGGGCGACCGGCACATCGACTTCATCTCTATCCGCGAGCAGTTCGACACCAGCTCCCCCATGGGCAGGGCCATGATGTATATCGCGTCGGTCTTTTCCCAGCTGGAGCGGGAAACCATCGCCGAGCGCATCCGGGACAACATGCACGAGCTGTCCAAAACCGGGCGCTGGTTGGGCGGCACCACGCCCACCGGTTACGCTTCGGAGAGCGAATCCAAGATAACGGTGGACGGCAAGGAGCGCAAGGCCTACAAGCTGAAGCCCATTCCGGAGGAAATCCAGCTGGTCAAAACGATTTTCTCCGTCTTCATGGAAACCGGCTCCCTTAGCAAGACCGACCAGTACCTGCTGGAGCATCGCTGCGTCACCAAGCACGGCAAGCAGTTCACCCGGTTTGCCATCAGGGGTATCCTCACAAATCCCGTCTATATGATCGCCGACGAGACGGCGTACCAGTACCTCAAGGAGAACAACGCAGACCTGTTTGCCGAGCAGTCCGAGTTCGACGGCGAGCACGGTATCATGGCCTACAACCGCACCCTGCAGCGCCCCGGCAAGGCCAACCAGATCCGTCCCATGGAGGAATGGATCGTGGCAGTGGGCAAGCATCCGGGCATCATCTCCGGCAGCGACTGGGTGCAGGTACAGGCCATGCTGGATGTCAACAAGTCCAAGAGCTACCGCAGGCCACGCAGCAATGTGGCGCTGCTGTCGGGGCTTCTCCGCTGCGGCGAGTGCGGCGACTATATGCGCCCCAAACTGACCAACCGTACCAATGCCGATGGCGACCTAATTTATACTTATATGTGCTCCACCAAGGAGCGCAGCCACGGGACAGTGTGCGGCATGAAAAACTGCAACGGCAATACGCTGGACGCCAAGATTATCGAGGAGATCCGCAAGCTGTCCGCCGACAAGGAGACGCTTGCCGGACTTCTGGCGCAGACCAAGAAGGTCATCAACGGCAACAAGGAGGGCTACGACGCGGAGCTGGCACAGCTGCGCGAGAAGCACGCCGAGACTGAAGAGCGCATCAAGAGATTGGTAGACTCTCTGTCCGTTGCTACTGACACCTCGGCTAAGTACGTCATGGAGCAGATCGACGAGCTGCACCAGCAGAGCGAGCAGGAGCGATCAAGGCTTTCTGAGCTGGAGCCCCTCACGGAGCAAAGCCGGATGCTGCATCAGGAGTTCGCCTTCCATCAAGAGATGATCGAATCCTTCGCCCATGCGGTGGATACGGCGACGCTGGAGGAAAAACGCCGCCTGCTGCGCACCATCGTCAAAAAGGTGGTCTGGGACGGCAAAAACGCCTATGTTTACCTCTTTGCAGAGGATGGAGAGGCGGATTTGCCACCCATTGACCAACCTATGTATCCGTTGGGAGAGGATAGCGAATGAAATCCTCATGCACTTCCGCGCCCAGCGGAAGCTGCAGGGGGAGGTGTCGCTGTCGGAGGCCATCGAGACGGATAAGGCCGGCAACGCCCTGTATCTGCAGGACGTGGTGGGGGCCGACGACACCATGCAGGAGGACCTGGAGGGTCGGGAGGATCAGCGGCTGATCCGGCGGCTGGTAGGGGAGTGCCTGACGCCTCGGGAGGCCGACGTGATCCGCCGCCGCTACGGCCTGGACGGCCACCCGCCCCAGACCCAGCGCCAGGTGGCCGCCGCATACGGCATCAGCCGCAGCTATGTGTCCCGCATCGAGAAGCGGGCCCTGGAGAAGCTGGAGACGGCCCTGCGGGAGCACTGCTATCCATAAACAGCAAGAACGGGGGCGGCAGCCCCCATTCTTGCTGTTGATTCACAAAGTCAACCCCCGGCTCTGCCGGGGGCAAAAGATAGCCTATGGACCCACGAAAGCGCTTAATTATCATAAAGGGGAAAGACCAGACGGACTCGGCGGCTTCGTTCCGGTTTCATGACGGGAGGTGCGAGGTCGTCTATACCAGTGCACCCAATAAGACATACGACTTTCAGAGCGGTAATGTTGAGATTCTGCCATTGCAAAAGAAAATCGATCCCGCGCAGGTGATCGTCACGGCTAATGGGCAGACCATCAGCGGAATGGATGAGCTTCTCGATTTTGGAGCGTATTATCGCATTGTCCGCTGCGGAAAGAAAGATTTGTCGTTCCGTAGGAGCGAAGTGCAGCTCCGGCAGAATTGCCTGACAGACGGCAAAAATAAGGAAGCCTTTCAATACTTCAAAGAGACTGCCGCGGCAATCAGTCTTGTGGCTGAAAATGGCATCAACATTCTGAGCATGCAGTACGACAAGATCCAGCAGGTCAGCGAGGATGCCGTGCTGGCAAGCTATCTTGCGCCGCAGAAAGAAGTCAAAGCGCCTCGGATGCCGGAGGCGATCATCTATCCGTTCGGCCTGAACCAAAGCCAGAAACTGGCGGTAGAACGGGCACTTTCCTCCAAAATCAGCATTATTCAAGGCCCGCCGGGGACGGGAAAGACACAGACGATCCTGAATATCATTGCCAATGTTGTCCGGAGTGGAAAGACCGTGGCAGTTGTTTCCAACAACAATTCCGCAACACATAATGTGGCGGAGAAGCTGGAGAAGAAAAATGCCGCCTTCCTGACGGCGTTTCTCGGCAGTCTTGCCAACAAAGAGAAATTTCTGGAGGCCCAGACGGGCGTCTATCCGGATATGAGCGATTGGGAGATGCAGCCGGAGGAACGGCAGCAATTAGAGCAGGAAACGACTGCGCTTTCCAAGGAATTGAACGAAATGCTCAACGCAAAGAACCGCATTGCGAAAATTGAGCAGGAGTTCTTGCAGCTGAAGCCGGAGCAGCATTATTTTGCGGACTACTATGCAACTTACCGTGATGCACCGTCTGAAAGTCTGAATAAGCTGTCCTCACAGAAAATTCTCGCCCTCTGGATGGAGTTTGAACAGTATGCGGAGCATGAGACTCGCTTGGGCCTTTTGCAAAAACTCTCCATCATGTTCCGGTTCAATCGCGGCGCACTCAAATTGTTTCTCCGCTCCCCGGAACTGGTCATTCCCTATTTGCAAAATCAATTCTATTTCGTAAAAAAGCAGGAGTTGGAGGACGAGAAAGAAACGCTGAACCGCAAGCTGGAACACTACGCTTTCGATGAAAAGATGGACGAGCTTACGCAGAAGTCACTGCGACTGTTCCGGGCAGAGCTGGCGGCGAGGTATCCGTGGAAAAGTGGACGAAAGCGTTTTGAAAAGAGTGATTTCCGGCGGGACTCTGCCGCGTTTACGAACGAATATCCGGTGGTGCTCAGCACGACCTATTCCATCAAGGGGACCCTGGGCATCGATCATATCTACGATTATCTTATCGTGGATGAGGCCTCGCAGGTCGATTTGGCCACCGGCGTATTGGCCTTTTCCTGCGCACGAAATATCGTGATCGTCGGTGATCTGAAGCAGCTCCCCAATGTACTGACAGAGAACGATATTCGCACCAGTGATGCCATTTGGCAAAAGTATTCCTTGGATGAACGATATCGCTTTTCAACCCATAGCCTGCTTTCTTCTGCACTGGAAATATGGCGGGACGCACCGGTGACGCTGCTGCGTGAACACTACCGCTGCCATCCGAAGATCATCAACTTTTGCAATCAGAAGTTCTATCATGGGCAGTTGATCGTCATGACAAAGGATCACAATGAGCCGGATGTATTGACCATGTACCGGACAACCGCCGGCAACCATGCCCGTGGCCATCTCAACCAGCGTCAGATCGACGTGATTCAGCAGGAGGTGCTTCCACGGCTTCGTCAGGAGAACTACCAGAGCATCGGCATTATTACACCCTACCGGGATCAGGTAGCCGCCATCCGCAAGCAGTTGGATGATGCCTATGAAGTGGACACCGTCCATAAATTTCAGGGCCGGGAACAGGACGCCATCATTTTAACCTCGGTGGATAATGTCATCACGGATTTTGTGGACGATCCCCATATGCTGAATGTTGCCGTTTCCCGCGCGGTTCATTCACTGGCAGTGGTCACGTCACAGGACCCACGCAATGACCAGACCAACTATGGGGATCTGACACGATACATCGAGTACAACAATTTTGAGGTGATCCGGAGCCAGGTTTACTCGGTATTCGATATGCTCTATCAGGGCTATGCCGAGCAGCGCCGGGCATATCTGCAAAAGCATAAAAGAGTATCTGAGTACGATTCCGAGAATCTCATGTATTCCGTGATTCAGGAGGTGCTGTCTGAGGAGGCGTATTCCGCCATCGGCTGTGCTGTACACGTTTCTCTTGCGACGCTGGTAAAGGACTCTGAGCCGTTGACAGAGGAAGAATGCAAATATGCCCGGAATCCATTGACACATGTTGATTTTCTGCTGTTCAATCAAATGGATAAGCAGCCTGTACTGGCGATTGAAGTGGACGGAACGGGCTTCCATGAAGTCGGAAGCAAACAGGCGGAGCGGGATATAAAGAAGAACTCTATTTTGGAGAAATGTGCTGTTCCTCTGCTGCGCTTGCGCACAGACGGCAGCGGAGAAAAAGAGAAGATCAAGGATATGTTGAAAACTGCACCACAGAAGTAAGAGGATAAGGGTTCTATAACAAACGTTGGGGCCAGGCTGATGCCTGGCCCCATTGTCATAAAAAAGTTGAGGATAGAGATAAAATCGTCAGCCATTCTTGTTGCCCGTTATAGCCTTCATGGCATTGCGGGCGCGTTTTGCCACATAGGCATTCCAAAACACATATTCATTTGTCAAGCCCATTGGATTATTAAAAAATCCTCCTACCATCTCATTTCTGAGGGTAGGAGGATTCGCCAGCTTAACCTGCTGACATTGGGCCGCAGCCCCCGTTTTTCAGCTCATCTTTTCTGCCACCGACTCCAGCGCCTGGTCCATGGCGTTGCCCATGCGCTGCATGGCCTTGCCCACGGCGGTCCTTCTGGGCCGGGGACGCGGCAGAATGATGATCTCCAGCATGGCGCCCGCTACCATTCCGGCGGCCAGGCCCCACAAAAACGTACCGGTTTTACACATCCGTTACCCCTCCTTTTCATGACGCTCTTAGTATGGCCCGGGCCGCAGAAAATCATTCCGCCGCCCTTGCCAAAATCCGGAGAAGTGCGTATAATAGTGAGGAAAAATTTGCGCGCACAAGGAGATTTTTATGTCGATCGCACTTTTACAGGAGAAGATCCGCGCCCGGAAAACGCCCCTGGCCCTGGTCCTGGGGCCGGAGGCGGACAAGCTGCCCGCCAGGATCACGAAGAATTTCACCGATATGTACGGCCCCGGCGACATGGCCCAGGCGGAGGCTCTGCGCTATCACGGCAGCCAGCTCATCAGCCAGACGGCCCCGCTGCTGCCCGCCGTGGTGCTGCAGGCGGAGCGCTATCTGCGCTATGGCTTCATGGGCATGGACGTGCTGGCCAACCTGGTGAACATGGCCAAGGCCCAGGGACTTTACACCATTGTGGACGCCCGCACCGCCTTCCCGGCGGTGTATGTAGAGGGCGGCATCCGGGCCGACGGCATCACCGTGACCCCCTATCCCGGCAGCGACGTGTGCCGGGTAGGGGAGGACAAGTCCGTGTTTGCCGCCGTCCGCACCGGCAACCCCTCCGCCCCGGAGATCCAGAATCTGCTGTCCGGTGACCGCCGGCTGTATCTGGCGGCGGCGGACCAGATGGTTCGCCATGGCGCGGCGCTGATGGCGGAGACCGATTACGTCCTGGACGTGAAGGAGCTGCGCAGCCGGGCTCCCAAGGCCTTTTTGCTGCTGCTGGGCTGCGACGGGGAGAACGCCCTGCCCGCCTTCGACGACTATGGCGGGGGGGCGCTGATCGCCGACACCGCCCTGCAATACGCCGACGCCGACGCCGTACAGGCTGCCGTCCGGCAGCTGAAGCAGCTGGTCACCGTGCTGTAAGGGGGGGCTTGCTATGACGAAAATCTATCTCATCCGCCACGCCGAGGCCGAGGGCAATCTCTATCGTATTGCCCACGGCCAGGAGGAGGGCCTGATCACCGACTATCGCGGCCCCCGCCAGATGCAGGCCCTGGCCCGGCGGTTCCGGGACATCCCGGTGGACGCCGTATACGCCAGCGACCTGATCCGCACCCAGACCACCGCCCAGGCGGTTTATGTCCCCAAGGGCCTGCCCCTGCACCTGGAGCCCGCCTTCCGGGAGGTGCACATGGGCGTGTGGGAGGGCCTGACCTGGCGCCAGATCGAGACCCGCTGGCCTTTGCAGATGATGGAGTTCAACCACCAGCTGGACCGCTGGCAGGTGGAGGGCTGTGAGACTGCCCAGACCGTGCTGGACCGGTATCTGCCTGCCCTGCGCCGGGTGGCCCGGGAGCATGACGGCCAGACGGTGGCCGTTTTCTCCCACGGCGCGGCCATGCGCATCGTCCTGGGCACGCTTCAGGGGCTGCCCCTGGCGGAGATCGGCCAGTCGCCCCACGGCGACAACACCGCCGTGTCCCTGATCGAGGCCCAGGGGGACGACCTGCGGGTGGTGTTCCGGGACGACAACAGCCACCTGACGGCCCAGGAGGGCCTCTCCACCTTCGGCAAGCAGACCTGGTGGAAAACCAAAGGCATGGTGGAGCCGGGCCAGCTGTATCGCCCGGCCAGCCATGAGCAGGGCCGCCTGTTCGGCGCGCCGGAGGGCGGACAGGGCACCGCCGTGTGGTACAACGGCCAGGAGCTGATCGGCCTGTACCAGACCGTCCGGGAGCCGGACGCCCTGCGCATCACCTGGTACGCCATGGACCCCATGTGGCGGGGCCGCCGCCAGGGGATCCCGCCTATGGGCCAGATCATCCAGCAGGGGCGGCGGCTGGGCCTGCCTTACCTGCGACTGACCTGCACCGACGAGAGCCTGCGTCCCTTCTGGCAGCGCCTGGGCTTCCGGGGCGACGGGGCGGAGCTGGAAAAGGATATCCGCCTGCAGATTCCCGACCTGTGGCAGTGGGTCATGGAGTGATCATATCCGAAAAAATGCACCCTCAGCAAGCGGTATTTTTGCCGCTTGCTGAGGGTGTTGCTTCTTTATGGCTGGGTGTTACGCTTGGTTCGTCTCGCTGAAGCTCTCCTCCAGCTGCCGCAGGCCCGCCTCCATCTCCTGGAAGCCGGACAGGTCCGGTTCCGCCAGGGTCTGCTGGGCCAGGGCCAGCTTCTGGCAGAACTGGCGGTTCAGCTCGGCATACTTGGCCCGGGACTGGGCGCACCAGGTCTCCTGCTGCCGGGTCAGCTGCCGCAGCTGCTCGATGGCCTTGGCCCGGAACTCCTCCGTCCGCCGGTGGGCGCTGATCTCGATATCGGCGATGTGGTCCTTCAGGGACTGATACTCCGCCGCCTGGGCACGGAGGTACTCCGTTTCCTTCTGGAGCTTCTGGGCCTGCTCCTGGAGCTCCCGGAGCTGTGTCTGCAATTGCAGGCAGGTGTCCGCCGCCGCGCTGTTTTCCAGCACCGCCCGGCGCAGGGTATTCAGCTCGGCCTCCATGGCGCGGTTGCGCTCCTGCAGGCCGTGGTTTTCCTCCTCCAGAGCGGAGACCCGCTGCTGATTTTCCCGGGAGGTCTGCTGGATATAGCTGACCACGTCCTCCCGGTCGAAGCCGCCGAATAACGCTGTTTTGAAATTGGTGTTCATTCCATAGCCCCCCGCTATCCCGTAAATTTGTACACAGTATAGCACAGGGCCCCGACAAAATCAACCGTTTTTCCCGATCATGCCGTAAAGAGCCTCCAGGGCGTCAGACAGGGTGCCCAGCCGGTCAATGAGCCCCAGCTGCACCGCCTGGCTGCCGTAGAGAATGGTGCCCACGTCGTTGGACATGTCCCCATCGGCCAGCATCAGCTGGCGGAAGTCGTCCTGAGTGATGCGGCTGTGCCGGGCCACGAAGGACACGATGCTCTCCTGCACCCGCTCAAAATACCGATAGGACTGGGGTGCGGCGATCATCAGGCCGCTCATGCGCACCGGGTGCACCGTCATGGACGCCGAGGGCACGATGAAGGTCTGCCGTCCGGACACCGCCAGGGGAATGCCGATGGAGTGTCCGCCGCCCAGCACCAGGGTCACCGTGGGCTTGGTCATACCGGCCACCATCTCCGCAATGGCAAGGCCCGCCTCAATGTCGCCGCCCACGGTGTTCAGCAGGAGCAGAACGCCGTCCACCTCCTCCGACTGCTCCAGATGGGCCAGAAGGGGCAGAACGTGCTCATATTTGGTGGTTTTCGTGTTATTGGGGGCCAGGCTGTGGCCCTCCACCTGGCCGATGATGGTCAGGCAGTATATGCTGCCCCGGCTGCTTTCCACCAGGGCCGCGCCCAGGTCGTAAAGACGCGGGGCGCTCTGGTCGCCGGACTGCTCCGGCTGCTGATTGGGTTCCTCCGTCATGGAACGCACCTCCTTATCGGAGATAGCATGTGCATTCCCGGCGAAAACATGCAGGGCGGCTCAGTGCCCGGCGTGGAGCTTCCGGAACTCCGAGGGCAGCATACCGAACACCTTTTTGAACTCGGCGGAGAACTTGCTCTGGCTCTCGTACCCCACCGCCCGGGCGATCTGTGCCAGACTGTCTCCGGTGTCCAGCAGCAGGGACGACGCCTTCTCCATCCGGTGCTGCCGGATGTGGGCGGCGATGGAGCTGCCGTACTCTGCCTTGAACAGCTCCTTCATGGTGGAGGGGTTCATGAGAAAGCGACGGGACAGCTGCTCGATGGTGATGCGGCTGTCCAGATTCTCCGTCAGCAGGTCGTGGACCTGGTGGATGGCGCTGCGCTGCTGGGGCGTCAGGCCGGCAGCGTGCTCCCCGGCGTGGGCGTCCAGAGGAGGCAAATGCGGCGCGTGAGACACCGCCTCCTCCCGGGGGCAGGTGACCTCCACCGTCCGCTCGATGACCTGATGCAGCAGGCCCGCCACCTCCGTGTCCGCCGCCCGGTAGTAGACCTCCTTGCCGATGCGGCGGCTGATGATAAGGCCGCTGTCCTTCAGCTGGCGCAGATGGTGGGAGGCGGCGGGGCTGCTCATGCCCACCATGGCCGCCAGGTTCACCACGCATTCCTCACAGTGGCACAGCAGCCAGAAGATCCGCACCCGGCCGGCGTCGGACAGCAGGCGGCACAGTCCTGCCACCGCCTGAAAGCTCTCCGCCTCCTGCATGCAATGCTCCAGGCGGGACAGCTCCTCGTTGTTTCCGTGCCGGTGAGGCAGCTCCATATGATCCATAGCGCACACGCTCCTTTTCAAAAGTCACCCGTTCGGCAGTTCTTTTCGCCCGAACGGCAGGAATGGGGCAAAAGCCGTTGACTTCTGCCGATGCATCCATTATAGTACAGTCAACAAGATTAAACAAGTGCTTAATGGTTGAACCAAGCGGCCATTGGACAGGAAAAGGAGCTTCTTATGAAAAAGACTTATCAGATCGAAGTGGACTGCGCCAACTGCGCTAACCTTATGGAGGAGGCTGCCAAGAAAACCGAAGGCGTGCAGGATGCCGTGGTGAACTTCATGACCCAGAAAATGATCGTGGAATTCCGGGAGGGCGCGGACCCCAAGGCCGTGATGAAAGCCGTTCTGAAAAACTGCAGGAAGGTCGAGGACGACTGCGAGATCTATCTGTAAAAACTTGGGACGTGCCGGAATTTTTTCCGGCACGCTCCGCTGAAAGAGGGGAAGGATCATGACCAAAAAGCAAAAGAAAATGCTCTGGCGCATCATTGCCACGGCGGTGATCATTCTGGTCATCAAGCTGTTTTCCATCGGAGGTATCGCCGGAACGCTGCTGTACCTGGCGGCGTATGGGATCATCGGCTATGATATCCTCCGCAAGGCGGGCAAGGGCATTGTCCGGGGTCAGGTGTTCGACGAGAACTTCCTGATGGCCGTGGCCACCGTGGGCGCTATCGGACTGGCATTTTACGAAAAAAGCGGCGACTTTCTGGAGGCCGTGGCCGTGATGCTGTTCTATCAGATCGGCGAGCTGTTCCAGAGCTATGCCGTGGGCAAGAGCCGCCGCAGCATTACTGCCCTGATGGACATCCGGCCCGACTATGCCAATATTGAGCAAGACGGCCAGCTGACCCAGGTGGATCCCGGTGAGGTGCCTGTGGGGGCTGTTATCGTGGTCCAGCCCGGCGCAAAGGTGCCGCTGGACGGCGTGGTGCTGGAGGGCTCCTCCACGCTGAATACTGCCGCCCTGACCGGCGAGAGTCTGCCCCGGGACGTGACCGATGGCGATGAGATCGTCAGCGGCTGCATCAACATGACCGGCGTGCTGAAGATCCGCACCACCAAAGCCTTCGGCGAGTCCACCGTGTCCAAGATTCTGGAGCTGGTGGAAAATTCCAGCTCCCACAAGTCCAAGTCTGAGAACTTCATCTCCAAGTTTGCCCGGGTATATACTCCCGCCGTGTGCGGGGCGGCCCTGGCCCTGGCGGTGCTGCCGCCGGTGGTGCGCCTGCTGGCGGGGCTTGACGGAGACTGGGGTACCTGGCTGTACCGCGCCCTGTCCTTCCTGGTGGTCAGCTGCCCCTGTGCCCTGGTCATCAGCATCCCCCTGAGCTTCTTCGCCGGTCTCGGCGGCGCCAGCCACGAGGGCGTGCTCATCAAGGGCTCCAACTATCTGGAAACGCTGTCCAAAACCAAGGTGGTGGTGTTCGACAAGACCGGCACCCTGACCCAGGGCGTGTTCGACGTCACCGGCGTGCATCACAATTCACTGCCCCGGGAGAAAGTGCTGGAATACGCCGCTCTGGCAGAGTGCGCCTCCTCCCACCCCATCAGCCGCAGCCTTCAGCGGGCCTATGGCGGTCATATCGACCGCGACCGGGTCACGGATATCCGGGAATACAGCGGCAACGGCGTGGTGGCCAGGGTGGACGGCGTCACCGTGGCCGTGGGCAACGATAAGCTCATGGATAAGCTGGGCATCGCCTGGCACGACTGCCACAGCGTGGGCACCATCATCCACCTGGCCCTGGACGGCCAGTACGCCGGCCATATCGTGATCTCCGATGTGGAGAAGCCCCATGCCAAGGACGCCATCGCCGCCCTGAAGCGTATCGGCGTGGAAAAAACCGTCATGCTCACCGGCGACCGGGCCAAGGTGGCGGATCACGTGGCGCAGGATCTGGGGGTGGACGAGGTGCACAGCGAGCTGCTGCCTGCTGATAAGGTATCCCAGGTAGAGCGGCTGCTGAGCCGGGCCGGCGGCAAGCTGGCCTTTGTAGGCGACGGCATCAACGATGCGCCGGTGCTGTCCCGGGCGGATATCGGCATTGCCATGGGGGCCATGGGCTCCGACGCCGCCATCGAGGCGGCGGACGTGGTGCTGATGGACGATGATCCCCTGAAGATCGCCAAGGCCATCCGCATCTCCCGCAAGTGCATCCGCATTGTGTACGAAAACATTGCTTTCGCCCTGATCGTCAAGGCCCTGTGCCTGCTGCTGGTGGCCGTGGGCGCGGCCAATATGTGGGCCGCCATCTTCGGCGACGTGGGCGTGATGGTCATTGCCGTGCTCAACGCCATTCGGGCCCTGCGGGTCAGTAAGCTGTGATGAAACCACAAATTAAATAAGATCATGCCCGGTGCATTGCACCGGGCATGATCTTATTTTGCAGCTTTACTTTTTCTTAGCGTAGGGGGTGTTCTCCAGGGGCAGGGTCAGGCGGCGCTGACCGTCCAGACGGTAATAGGCGTCGGCAATGGCGGGAGCCGTGGGGATGGAGGTGATCTCACCGATACCGATGGCGCCTCCGGCCACGTTGAGGCCGGGCTTCTCCACCACGATGGCCTGGATCTCCGGCGGGATCTGATTGGCCCGGAACAGGCCCAGAGTGCCGTATCTGGCGGTGGGCTTGCAGGTGTCGTCAATGGGATACTGCTCCGTCAGGGCGTAGCCCATGCTCATGACCACGCCGCCCTCGATCTGTCCCTCGCAGCTCAGGGGATTCACGGCCTTGCCCACGTCGTGGGCGGCTACCATCTTCTTAATGCGGCCGGTTTTCTTGTCCAGAACGCACATCTGGGTGGCGTAGCCATAGGCCACATGGCTGACGGGGTTGGGCACGTCCGCGCCCAGGGGGTCCGTCTTGGCCAGATACTCGCCGTAAAACTCCTGGCCCACCAGGTCGCCCATGGTCTTGCCCTCCAGAGCGGCGCTGAGCTTCTCGCAGGCCCGGCGGGTGGCCTCGCCGGTGACCAGAGTCTGGCGGGAGCCGGAGGTGTCGCCGGAATCCGGGGCGATCCAGGTGTTGCTGCGCTCATAGACGATGTCGTCCCGGTGGAGGCCGGTGTTGGTGACCACCACCTGCACCAGCACGGTGCCCAGGCCCTGACCGATGCAGGAGGCGCCGGAATAAATATGCAGCTTGCGGTCCTCCTCCACGATCAGCTTGCAGCGGCCCCAGTCGGGGATGCCCACGCCCACGCCGGCGTTCTTCATGGCGCAGGCGATGCCCACCGGGTCGCCGTTCTTCACGGCCTCGTCATAGGCGGGCTTGATGGCCTCCAGGGTCTCCACCAGGCCGGTGGAGTTGTCCACGATCTGGCCGTTGGGCAGGACGCCGCCGGGACGGATGGCGTTGCGATAGCGGATCTCCCAGGGGGAGATACCCACCAGGTCCGCCATCTCGTTGAGCAGCGTCTCCGTGCAGAAGCAGGTCTGGGTCACGCCGAAGCCCCGGAAGGCTCCGGCGGGAGGATTGTTGGTATAATAGGCGCGGCCCTCGATCTCGAAGTTTTCATAGGCATAAGGCCCGGCGGCATGGGTGCAGGCCCGCTCCAGAACCGGCCCTCCCAGAGAGGCAAAGGCACCGGTGTCGGACACCACGCTGGCCTTGACCCCCTGAATGATGCCGTTTTCATCGCAGCCCATGGTGAAGTCCATGTCGAAGCTGTGGCGCTTGGGGTGGACCAGGATGGACTCCTGCCGGGACAGCTTCACCTTCACCGGCACCCGGGCGATATACGCCAGCAGGGCGGCGTGGTGCTGGACGGACATATCCTCCTTGCCGCCGAAGCCGCCGCCCACCAACATATTCTGGACCTGGCAGTGGTCATAGTCCACCCCCAGCATGGCGGCGCACTCGTGCATGGTGGTGTGCGCGCTCTGGTCCGAGGTCAGCAGGCGGACGCCGCCGTTTTCCAGGGGCAGAGCAACGCAGCACTCCGGCTCCAGGAAGGCGTGCTCGGTCCAGGGGGTGTGGAAGTGCTGGGTCAGCACATATTTTGCATTCTTGATAGCGCCGTCTGCGTCGCCCCGGGAGACGTGCTTATAGGCCTGAACGTTGCTCTCGTCCCCCTCGAACACCAGGGGCGCGTCCGGGGCGGCGGCCTCCTGGGGACTGTGCACGGCAGGGAGGACCTCATATTCTACCTTCACCAGCTTTTTGGCGGTCTCCAGGGTCTCCTGGTCCCGGGCGCACACCAGAGCTACGGCGTCACCCAGATAGTGGGTGATCTCGCCCACGCCGATCAGGGTGGGCTGGTCCTTTTTCAGGTGGCCCACGTTGACCTTGCCGGGGATGTCCTTCTGGGTCAGTACGCACACCACGCCGGGCAGGGCCTGGGCGTCGCTGACGTCGATGGACAGGACCCGGGCCCGGGCGTACCGGCTGCGCACCGCGCCGCCATAGCACATTCCGTCCACATACACATCGTCGGGGTACTGGCCGGTGCCCAGCACCTTTTCCTCCACGTCCAGCCGGTGGACCCGGCTGCCCATTTTCCAGTCATCGGCGGAGGCCTTCGGCAGCTTCCCCTCCCGGAAAATCTTGGCCGCCAGCAGGATGCCGTCGATGATCTTCACATAGCCGGTGCAGCGGCAGATGTTGTTGCGGATGGCGAAGGCGGCCTCCTCCCGGGTGGGATCGGGATTCACGTCCAGCAGCCCCTTGGCAGAGATGACCATGCCTGGGATGCAGAAGCCGCACTGAACGGCTCCCGCCTCGCCGAAGGCGAAGGTGTACACCTGCTTCTCCCAATCGGAAAGGCCCTCCACCGTGAGGATGGTCTTGCCCTCCAGTTTGTCGGTCTGGGGGATGCAGGCCTTGGTGGGCTTGCCGTCGATGAGGACGTGGCAGGTGCCGCAGGCGCCCTCGCTACACCCGTCCTTAACGGAGGTCAGGTGCAGGGTATCCCGCAGAAAGCGGATGAGCTTCTGATTTTTTTCCACGGTCACGCTCTGCCCGTTAACGGTGAAGGTTGCCATGTGATCGTCTCCTTTGTCCCGGCCCGCCGACATATGGGGGCATGATCTCAAACATTACCGATAATTATACCATATTCATTCATTCTCCGCAAGGTGAAGCCTTATCCTTCTTTCAGAATAACCCGGGGCTTGCTTTTCCGGTCCAACGAGTGTATGATGGCAAAAATAATAAACATAGAGAGGAGTTCTGACAATGGATCTGACGGAAAAATGCCTGGAAAGCCGGGAGGTATACAAGGGCCGCGTCCTGCGGCTGCGGGTGGACGCGGTGGCCCTGCCCAACGGGAAAACATCCCTGCGGGAGGTGGTGGAGCACCCCGGCGGCGTGGGGATCCTGGCCCTGGACGAAAACGGCTGCGTTCCCATGGTGACCCAGTACCGCTATGCCTTCTCCCGGACGCTGCTGGAGATCCCTGCCGGGAAGCGGGAGCCCGGCGAGGAGCCGTTTACCACCGCCCAGCGGGAACTGAAAGAGGAGGTGGGGGCCACGGCGGCGGATTGGCAGCCCCTGGGGCAGATCATCGCCTCCCCGGGCTGCTATGACGAGGTGCTGCATCTGTACCTGGCCCGGGGCCTGACCTTCGGCGACACCCATCCCGACGAGGACGAGTTCCTGTCCGTCCGGCGCATCCCCTTTCAGGAGCTGGTGCAGCGGTGCCTCAGCGGCGAGATTCAGGACGGCAAAACCGTCACCGCTGTGCTGAAAGCAAAGCTCCTGCTGGGGCTGTGATTTTCCCGAAAAAACAGTGGACAAGCGGCATTAGTTGTGGTAATATGAGGAATTAACAAAAGAGATAACACTTTTGCAGTTTCGTTTCCGTTTTGCGCGGGAGAAAGGAAGGATTTCGTCATGGCTGTGAAGGAAAGCTACGCAGGGAAAATCAACCGCAAGCTCAACAAGAAGCTCCATGTCATCGACGTGGCGGCGGGCCGTGTCCCGGCAGACCTGGTGCTGAAAAACGCTGCATACGTCAACGTGTTCTCCAACGAGCTGTGCCGCGGGGACATCGCCGTGGCCGAGGGGCTCATTGTGGGCATGGGCGAATACCACGGCAAGGTGGAGGCGGACGTAGGCGGCAAGATCGTGCTGCCGGGCTTCATCGACGCCCACATTCACCTGGAAAGCTCCCTGGTAAGCCCCAAGGAGTTTGCCAAGGCCGTGCTGCCCCACGGCACCACCACCGTCATCACCGACCCCCACGAGATCGCCAACGTTATGGGCACCGATGGCATCGAGTATATGCTCCAGGCCACCGAGGACCTGCCGGTGGACGTGCGGTTCATGCTGCCCTCCTGCGTTCCGGCCACGCCGCTGGACGAGTCCGGAGCCAATCTGGACTATCGGGCCATCGACTCCTTCTATGACCATCCCCGGGTCCAGGGTCTGGCGGAGATGATGAACTTTGTGGGCATCATCAACGGCGACAGCCAGGTGGTGGAAAAGATCGTGGCCTCCCAGGCCCACCACAAGAAGATCGACGGCCACGCCCCGGGCCTTACCGGCAACGACCTGAACGCCTATATCGCCGCCGGCGTGTATTCCGACCATGAGTGCTCCAACGTGGAGGAGGCCATGGCCAAGCTGGAGCGGGGACAGTTCATTATGATCCGGGAGGGCACCGCCGCCCGGAACCTGGAGGCCCTGGCCCCCCTGCTGTGCGAGAAATACATCGAGCGCTGCATGTTCTGCACCGACGACAAGCACCCCAACGACCTGCTGGAAAAGGGCCACATCGACTACATCGTCAAAAAGGCCATCTCCCTGGGCGCGGACCCCATCATGGCGGTGAAGGCCGCCGGGTACACCGCCGCCCGGTACTTCCTGCTGAACAACCGCGGCGCCATCGCCCCCGGGTATCTGGCGGACTTTGTGGTCATCGACAACTGGGAGAACTTCGAGATCGAGATGGTCTATAAGAAGGGCAAGCTCATGTACGACGGCGTCCTGCGGGACTTCGACACCCCGGAGATCGACCCCTATCTGGTCAAGCGGGCCCACGACACCTTCCATGTGGCCCCTCTGTCCGCCGCCGACTTCACCGACAAGCGCCCCCACGCCGTTATCGGCATGGTGCCCGGCGAGATCGTGTCCGAGGACGCGGGCTATGCCGACCACATCGACCTGGAGCAGGACATTCTCAAGATCGCCGTGATCGAGCGGCATAAGAACACCCACCACATCGGCCTGGGCTATATCAAGGGCTACGGCCTCAAGCATGGCACCGTGGCCACCTCCATCAGCCACGACAGCCACAACATCATCGTGGTGGGCACCTCCGAGGAGGACATGGCCGCCGCCGCCAACCGCATTGTGGAGAATCGCGGCGGCATCACCGTAATGGACGGCGGCCAGATCCTGGGCGAGGTGGCCCTGCCCATCGCGGGCATCATGTCCGACGACAGCCTGGTGATGGTGAACAGCGCCCTGGAGGCCGCCAAGGACGAGGCCTTCCGGCTGGGCGTGTCCCGGGGCATTGACCCCTTCATGACCCTGAGCTTCATGGCTCTGCCGGTGATCCCGTCCCTGCGGCTGACCACCCGGGGCGTGTTCGATGTGCTGACCCAGCGGTATGTGTGATGGGCTGCTGCCTCTGAACCTCCTGGAGCTGACCTGGCACTGCCGAAAAAACTGACGATGAAAAATGGGATATCCGGCCTGAAACGCCGGATATCCCATTTGAATCCCTCATTATGTAACAAACAGCCGCGCATGCCCAAGCGCGGCTGTTTGTTATGTTTGGGGTAGGAAAATCCCCATGGAAAAGATGGGCAGCAGGCGCTGCCAGGTATTTTCAGCGGCGAAGGAGGTAAACCATAGCCGCTCTCGGCTGCAAAATCAGAACTGGAGACGATTCTCCTTAGACCAGGTGGTCAGGTTCAGACGGGGGTAGCGCCGTCGCAGCTCCTCGGCGGTCTCGGCGTCGCCGCCGGTCATCAGAATCCGGTTGACAGCCTCCACATCGGCGGCCGGCATACCGTGGTCGGCGGTCTTGCCGCAGTCGCGGCAGGTATAGGTCCCATTTTCGGAAACCGTCACCTCACTGCTGCCGCAGAAGGCACAGCGATGCATCTTTGTAATCAGAGCCATTTTCGATTTCTCCTCTCTTTCCTCAAGTCCATGGGTAGGATATCATAGAATTTTACATTTGTAAAACGCATATTTTCGATTGAAGTCATGAAAAAAAGGGTGTACAATGAGGAATACAGTCAAAGAAAGACGAGGTGGGGGACATGAGCGCCACAAAATACCAGATTTTCCTGAAAACCGTTGAATGCGGCAGCTTTACCAAGGCGGCGGAGGAGCTGAACTTCTCCCAGTCCGGGATCAGCCACGCCATCAGCTCCCTGGAGGAGGAGCTGGGGGTGACCCTGCTGAGCCGGAACCGGGGCGGCGTGACCCTGACCGGGGATGGCCGGGCCCTGCTTCCGCAGATTCAGCAGCTCTGCACGGAATATCACCGCCTTGCCCAGCAGGCGGCGGACCTGCGGGGCATGGATGCGGGCCTTGTAAAGGTGGCGTCGTTCTCCAGCGTGTCTGCCCAGTGGCTGCCCATGATCCTGAAGGCCTTCAGCAAGCAGTATCCGGCCATCGAGTTCGAAATACAGACCTGTGACTTTTACGACCAGATCGAGGAGCTGATCATCACCGGACAGGCGGACTGCGGATTTCTGCGGATGCCGTCGCTGAAGGGACTGCAGGTGTATCCTCTGCACCTGGACCAGCTGAAGGTGATCGTACCCTGCGGCCACCCCCTGTCCCACTGCGACCCCTTCCCGGTGGAGGCTCTGGCCACGGAGCCGGTGATCCAGTTGGAGGAGGGCGACGATTACGAGATCCGTGCTGCTTTTGATGAGATGGGTGTGCGGCCTCATGTGCGCTATATTGCCCGGGAGGACCGGACCATTCTGTCCATGGTGTCCAACGGCCTGGGCATCAGCCTGCTGCCGGAGCTGATGGTGCGCCACAGTCCCTATCCGCTGGTGGTCTGCCAGCCGCCCAAGGCCTTTTACCGGCGCATCGCCATCGGCGTCAAGGACGAGAAGGCCCTGTCCAACTCTACCCAGCGGTTTGTGGACCATGTCCGGGCCTGGGTCCAGGTGAACGGGTTCAAATAAGATGATTTTCCTGCTTTACAAATCCAGCCGTCTGGGCTATGATGGGGAGTAGTATATAGAATAAAGGAGAGGCTTCCATGATCTATTTCAACAGCGACTATCTGGAGGGCGCTCATCCCAGCGTGATGGCGCGGCTCAACGAGACCAATATGGTGCAGACCGTGGGCTACGGCGAGGACCAATACTGCGCGGCGGCCCGGGAGAAGATCCGCGCCGTCTGCCAGGCGCCGGAGGCTGACGTGCACTTCCTAGTGGGTGGCACCCAGACCAACACCACCGTGATCGCCTCCATTCTGCGGCCCTGGCAGGGCGTGCTGTCCGCCGACAGCGGACACATCAACTGCCACGAGGCGGGGGCCATCGAGTCAACCGGCCACAAGGTCATCACCCTGCCTGCGGCAGAGGGGAAGATCACCGCCCAGCAGGTGCAGGATTATGTGGAGTGGCACCGGAACGACGAGTCCACCGAGCACATTGTCCAGCCCGGCATGGTGTATATCTCCCACCCCACCGAGGGCGGCACCCTGTATTCTAAGGCGGAGCTGACGGCTCTGTACGACACCTGCCAGAAATACGGCCTGCCGCTGTTCATCGACGGGGCCCGGCTGGGCTACGGCGTCATGGCCGACGGCTCTGAGCTGACCATACCGGAGATTGCCCGCCTGTGCGACGTGTTCTATATCGGCGGCACCAAGGTGGGCGCGCTGTTCGGCGAGGCGGTGGTGATCATGAACCCGGCGCTGAAGAAGGATTTCCGCTTCATCATGAAGCAGCGGGGCGGCCGCATGGCCAAGGGCCGTCTGCTGGGCATCCAGTTTGACGCCCTGTTCACCGACGATCTGTACTTTAAGATATCCCGCCACGCCGACGAGATGGCCTATCAGATTCGCGACATCTTCGTGTCCGCCGGTTATCCGCTGCTGTTTGACTCTCCCACCAACCAGCAGTACCCCATTATGCCGGACGATGAGCTGGCGGAGCTGGGGAAGAACTTCGGCTATGAATACTGGGAGCGGGTGGATAAGACCCATTCCGGCGTGCGCTTCTGCGCCAGCTGGGCCACCACCCAGGAGCACGTGGACGCCCTGCGGGCCGCCGTACAGGCCCTGCGAAAATAACAACAACCGGAACAAACTGGAACAATTTGAGGAGGAACGACACATGGAAACATACGGACTGGAAAAGCTGGGCATCATCAACGCCGGGGCGGTGTACCGCAATCTGACGCCGGCGCAGCTGGTGGAGCACGCTCTGCGCCGGGGGGAGGGCACCCTGTCCAACACCGGAGCCCTGGTGGTCAAGACCGGGAAGTACACCGGCCGCAGCGCCAACGACAAGTTCATTGTGGATACCCCCGCCGTCCATGACGACATCGCCTGGGGCAAGGTGAACCGGCCCATGGACAAGGCCCGGTTCGACGCCATCTATGCCAAGGTCACGGCGTATCTCCAGAACAAGGACGTTTTCATTTTCGACGGCTTCGCCGGGGCGGACCCCAAGTATACCAAGGGCTTCCGCATCGTCAATGAGCTGGCCAGCCAGAATCTGTTCATCCATCAGCTGCTGCGCCGCCCCACGGCGGACCAGCTGAAGGACTTCCATGAGGATTATACCATCATTGCCGCCCCGGGCTTCAAGTGCATTCCCGAGGTGGACGGCACCCGCTCCGAGGCTGCCGTTCTGGTGGACTACGAGGCCCATCTGGTGGTGATCTGCGGCACCCAGTACGCCGGCGAGATCAAGAAGTCCGTGTTCTCCGTGATGAACTATGTCCTGCCCAAGCAGGGGGTGTTCCCCATGCACTGCTCTGCCAACATCGGCAAGGACGGCGACTCCGCTGTGTTCTTCGGCCTGTCCGGCACCGGCAAGACCACCCTGTCCGCCGATCCCGCCCGCAAGCTCATCGGCGACGATGAGCACGGCTGGGCCGACGACTCCGTGTTCAACTTCGAGGGCGGGTGCTACGCCAAGTGCATCAACCTCTCTCCCGAGGGCGAGCCGGAGATCTACAACGCCATCCGCTTCGGCGCGCTGGTGGAGAACGTGGTCATGGACCCCGACACCCGGGAGTTCGACTTCGACGACGATTCCCTGGCGGTGAACAGCCGGGTGGGCTATCCTGTGGAGTACATCCCCAATGCAGAGCTCTCCGGCATGAGCCCCAGCGTGCCCAAGACGGTGATCTTCCTGACGGCGGACGCCTACGGCGTGCTGCCTCCCATCAGCAAGCTGGATAAGAACCAGGCCATGTACTACTTCGTCTCCGGCTTCACCAGCAAGGTGGCCGGCACTGAGATCGGCGTCACCGAGCCGGTGCCCACCTTCTCCACCTGCTTCGGCGAGCCCTTCCTGCCCCTGGATCCCTCCGTATACGCCGCCATGCTGGCGGACAAGGTGGAAAAGTCCGGCGCAAAGGTCTATCTGGTGAACACCGGCTGGAATGGCACCGGCAAGCGCATGAAGCTCCGCTACACCCGGGCCATGGTCACCGCGGCCCTGACCGGCGAGATCGAGAAGGCGGAGTTCGTCACCGACCCCACCTTCGGCGTCCAGGTGCCCACCTCCATCGAGGGTGTGCCCAGCGAGCTGCTGATCCCCGCCAACACCTGGGAGGATCAGGCGGCCTATGAGGCCAGCTGCAGGAAGCTGGCGGCCAGCTTTGTGGAGAATTTCAAGAAGTATACCCGCATGAGCGCGGAAGTGGTGGCCGCAGGCCCCAAGGCGTAACGAAACAGCAACCGGGCTGGGCGTGAAACCCAGCCCGGTTTTTACAAAAGGAGAACCTATGTTAGAACTGCGTATTCTGGTGGACGACATCGACTATGACTCCATTGCGGAGTATCTGATCCCTGCGGTGGCGGAGAAGCTGCGCCGGGAGGAAAAGGGCGGCATCCTGGGAAACGTCCTGGCCGGGAACCCGGACGTGGCGGCCTCCGTGGCCCGGACGGTACTGGGGACCATGAGCCAGGAGCAGAAGGACCAGCTGCTGGTGCAGCTGGTGACCAAAAATCGCGAAAAGCTGCTGGATAAGGGAAACCAGGCCGTCCGCAGCCGGGGCATCGGCGTGCAGCTGTGCGACGTGGCGGTGCGGAAGCTCTGAGAAAACGGCCCATTGAGAAAACGGCCCATATATCGGCAGAACATCCGCCCCGCCGGGCGGCTGTTCTTTTTTGCTTGTAATCGAAGGAAATTTCTGATATAATGCACCTGAATGCTATTTTGGGGAGGAAGCCCTGTGGGATATCTGGAAAATTTGTGGAATGCGCTGGACTTCGGCTCCCTGTGGGATCTGCTGCTGCGGCTGGTGTCGGTGTTTCTGTGCCTGACGGTGCATGAAACGTGCCACGGGCTGGCGGCGCTGGCTTTGGGGGACCCCACTGCCAAGCGGGCCCGGCGGCTGAGCCTGAACCCTCTGCGGCACATCGACTGGTTCGGCCTGCTGATGATGGTAACGGTGGGCTTCGGTTGGGCCAAGCCTGTGCCGGTGGACCCCCGGTATTTCCGCCGGCCCAAACAGGGCATGGCCCTGACGGCGCTGGCCGGGCCGGTGTCCAACTTCCTGCTGGCGCTGGTGCTGCTGTTTGCCGGACGGCTGGTGTATGACTATGCCCCGTATTCTGAAGCGAATCAGAGGCTTCTGACGTTTCTGCTGACCACGGCCATCCTGTCGCTGGGTCTGGGGCTGTTTAACCTGATCCCCGTTCCGCCGCTGGACGGCAGCAAGGTGTTGTTTTCTCTGCTGCCGGACCGGGCGTATAACATGATGCTGCGGTACGAGCGGTACGGTATGCTCCTGCTGTGGGCGATGGTGCTGCTGGGCGTGGGTGACAAGTGGATGAGCGCCGCTATCCAGTGGACGTATGAGCTATTCTGCCGCGTGGTCGGCTTTTGAGAGGGTACAGGCAAATTGGAAAGTCCCATTTATAAGCTGGAAAAGGTGGTCCAGGGAAAAGAGGAGCTCCAGGATTTTGAGGGGCCCCTGGACCTGATCCTGTTCCTGCTGAGTAAGAATAAGATCGAAATACAGGATATCCCCATTGCCCTGATTCTGGACCAGTATCTGGCGTATCTGGACCGGCGCAAGGAGATGGATCTGGAGGTGGCCAGCGAGTTTGTGACCATGGCTGCCCACCTGATGTATATCAAGACACGGATGCTCCTGTCCCTGGAGGATGAGGAGGCCAAAAACGAGATGGATGCCCTGATTCAATCTCTGGCAGAGCGGCAGCGGGGCGAGGCCTATGCCCGGGTGCGCCGTCTGGCGGAGCTGCTGGGGCCTATGGGCGAGTTCGGCCGCCGCATCCTGACCCGGCCCCCGGAGCCCGTGGAACGGGGCAAGGTGTATGAATACGACCAGCGGCCCGGGGATCTGGTCATCGCCATGCAGGAGATGACGGACCGGCGGGGGCAGGCGGAGACGCCGCCGCTGCGTGCCTTTGACGAGATTGTCAAGCGGGAGCCCTATCCCGTGGAGCAGAAGGCCAAGGAGATCATCCGGAGGCTGAAGACGGGCGGCATTACGCGGTTTTTGCTGCTGTTTCGCGGCAGCCGCAGCCGCAGCGAGCTGGTGGCCACGTTTATGGCGGTGCTGGAGCTGTGCCGCAGCCGGATCATCCGGCTGGCGGGACCTGCTGCCGACTGCACCGTTGCCTGCCGGGAGGACAGCGAGGAATAAAACATGGAAGCAATGGAAATGAAGGAAATAGAGGCCGCGGTAGAGGGCATTCTGTTCGCCTCCGGGGAGCCGGTGGCGGCGGACCGTATCGCCGTGGCATTGGAGCTGGACCGGGACACCGTGGACCAGGTGCTGCGCCGTCTGGCGGACTATTACAGCTATGAGCGCCGGGGCATGCGCCTGGTGCGGATGGAGGACACCTGGCAGCTGTGCTCCGCACCGGAGTATGCCGACGTGATCCGACGGGCCTTTGAGATCCGTAAGCCCGCCAAGCTCTCCCAGCCGGCGCTGGAGGTGCTGACCGTCATCGCATACTATCAGCCCACCACCCGGGCCTATGTGGATCAGATCCGGGGGGTGGACAGCTCGTATACCGTGGGGCTGCTGCTGGACCGGCACCTCATCGAGGAATGCGGCCGTTTGCAGGTGCCGGGACGGCCCCGGCTGTACCGCACCACCAAGGCGTTTCTGCGGGCGTTTCATTTGAAGTCCCTGGACGACCTGCCGGAAATTCCGGGGCTGGAGGCGGATGGTCAGCTGCGGCTGGACCAGGACGGCGCCGTTCAGGATCCGGAACAATAAGCAATAGAAGGGGGACCCCCGCATGGCTGCACTGTGGATACTGGGCATACTGCTGGCACTGATCGTGGCGGCGCTGTTTCTGCGGGTAGGGGTGCGCATTGCCTTCGGACAGGAGCTGCGCGTTACCGCCGCAGCGGGGCCTGTGCGGATGCAGATCGTGCCGCGTCCCCCGAAAAAGCCCAAAAAACAGAAAAAGCACAAGGAGAAAAAGAATCCGCCTGAAAAGCAGAAGGCAGCGCCCCGGGAGAAGCGGAAGCTGGGCCTGACGCCCGGCGATATCCGGTCGGCCCTGCCGTATCTGTGGAAGTCCTTGCAGGGGGGGCTGAGAAAGACCCGGCAGCGGCTGCGCATTGACCCCATGCAGGTGTCGGTGATCCTGGGCGGGGAGGAGGACCCGGCGGCGTCTGCCGAGACCTACGGCTGGATCAGCGCGGCGGTGTGGACGTTTATGCCCCGGCTGGAGGAGCTGATGCGTATCCCGGACCCGTATATTCACCTGGACGTGGACTATAACGCCCGGGAGACCAGGGCAGAGGGAGAGATCGGTCTTTTCTTCCAGATCAGGGATCTGTTTGCCATTGGCTTTGCCTTCGGTATCCCGGCACTGAAGTGGCTGCTGCGGTGGAAGAAGGAGAAGAAGCTGCGGGAGGCGGCCGCGCAGGCCGAACAGGCCCAGATGGTCCAGAAGTCGGAAGAAACCGACGGTGCGAAAACGCCTGAGAACGATAAGAAAGGATGACACCCATGGAAAACAACGAGAGAAAGAACAATTCCCTGACGGAGCTGATGGAGGCGTCCATGAGCAAGATCCGCGATATGGTGGACTCCAATACCATCATCGGCGAGCCCATCCAGACCCCGGACGGCGTGACCCTGATCCCCGTATCCCGGCTGAGCTTCGGCTTCGGCTGCGGCGGCGGCGATTACGGCAAGCAGGCTCCCAAGTTCGGCG
>OGLE01000773.1_pt1 | contig 29932 bp, 20 predicted proteins | sample 1572671 | NCBI WGS metagenome assembly OGLE01 (sample SAMEA2581923, study PRJEB24529) | metagenome | biome: Human gut stool | place: China | collected 2011 | reverse complement strand
GCTATAATAAAGTCAAAAGCCAGACATGCTTCGTCTGGCTTTTGACTTTATTATAGCTTGGAGAGAAACACGCACGAGGCCGAATGCTTACGTTTCACTAAAGTGATGAAACCTTATCACCCTAGTGATGAGCTTGTGCCACTTGGGTGATGAAACTTCATCACTTAAGTGAAACACTGTACTTGTCAAGAGGAGAACACGAACTTGTCCTGATGAAAACCCTTTTACATAAGGATGTTTACGCTTAGTCACTTTTCATCCCGAAACGCCGGAAATCCCTTGACAAAGGCTTTTCAATGTGCTATCTTTGTGGAAACAACAACTAAAAAAACAATAAAATCATGATGAAAGAAATGATTCGGAAGGTGATGGAATGGTGCAAGTTATGGAACGGTGAAGCTGCAACGGCGAAACAGGCGGACCCTTCTTCGGATAAAAGGGAAAAAGAACAGGCTGCGGATAACCGGGAGGTGCAAGACCGTCTGGAGAACTACTTGTGGAAACACTATGAGTTCCGTTTCAACGTGTTGACGGAACAACCCGAATATTGCGCGAAGGGGCAAGGGACGGACACACCTTATAAGATGGTGACTCAGCGTACCTTGAACACCTTGTGCCTGGAAGCGCACCGTCATCGCATCAATTGCTGGGATAAGGATGTGAGCCGCCTGCTCCATTCGGAACGCTTGGAAGACTATCACCCTTTCCTTACTTATATGGATACACTGCCCCAATGGGACGGGGTGGACCGCGTCACTCCGCTGGCGCAGCGCATCTCGAAAAAAGCCTTCTGGATAAACGGCTTCCACCGCTGGATGCTGGGAATGGCCGCCCAGTGGGCAGGACGCATGGACCGTTGCGCCAATGCAGTGGCCCCTATGTTGGTGAGCCGTATGCAGGGCAAGTGTAAATCTACTTTTTGTCAGTTGTTGATGCCCGACGGGTTGAGAGATTATTACACGGACAGTTTTGAGTTGACGGGGCAGTCGGGCTGCGAACAGAAACTGGCGCAGTTCGGGCTGATTAATCTGGATGAGTACGACCGTCTTTCTCCTCAAAAACTGCCGTTGCTCAAGACACTGATGCAGATGAAGAAGTTGGATTTCCGTAAGTCGCACCGTTCATCCTACAGTCACCTGCCCCGCATGGCTTCGTTTATAGGAACCAGTAATCATAAGGATTTGCTGACCGACCCCACGGGCAGTCGCCGTTATCTTTGTGCCGAGGTGAAAGAGAAAATAGACTGCACGCCACTGGAGCACAAGCAATTGTTTGCCCAATTGAAGGCGGAGCTGGAGGGCGGCGAGCGTTATTGGTTTTCGGCCGAAGAGGAAGCGGAACTGCAATTGCGCAACCGCGAGTTCTATGCCATGCCCGTAGAGCAGGAGGTGTTCTACCGTTGTTTTCGCCTGCCTGAGGCGGGAGAGGAGTTCAAACTCTATTCGGCCTCGGTCATTTTCACCATTTTGCAGAGCCGTTATCCTGCGGCTATGCGCGGCATGACGGTGGTGCGTTTCGGCAAGATGATGAGCGCCATGGGGGCGGAACGGATGCATACGGAGAAAGGAAATCTGTACAAGGTGGTGCTGGCGGCATAATTCCCGTCCATCAGGCCGGCTGAAAGGACTGACAGGAGGCTGAAGGGGCTTCTGTCAGTCTTATTTGTTGTGTGACAGTGTGTTAACCGTGCTGAATGGACTGAAGGCGGGGTGCATGAATGCCAAAAAACATACTATAAGAATCTTTTTAAAGAGCCGTTTTCTCAAGAATTTGTACTAAGTTTGCAACCAAACTACATAATTAAAAAAACTATGATTAACAGATTTGTATTGAACGAAGTATCTTACTTCGGTCCGGGTGCGCGTGAAGTGCTTCCACAAGAGATTAAACGTTTGGGCTTGCATAAGGCGTTTGTTGCTACAGACAAGGACTTGATTAAGTTCGGTGTGGCTGATAAAGTGTTGAAAGTCTTGGAGAATGCAGGTATTCCTTATGAAATATTCAGTGAAATCAAACCGAATCCTACTGTAAGCAATGTAAAGGCGGGAGTTGAAGCTTTTGCAAAATCAGGAGCGGACTTTATTCTGGCTATCGGCGGCGGTTCGTCTATCGATACTTCGAAAGCGATTGGTATCATCACTAATAATCCAGACTTCAGTGATGTGGTGTCACTGGAAGGTGTGGCTCCTACAAGGAAAAAGTCAGTGCCTATCATTGCACTGCCCACTACCGCCGGTACTGCCGCCGAGGTGACTATCAACTATGTCATCACGGATGAGGAAAACCATAAGAAGATGGTTTGTGTAGACCCGAACGATATTCCCGCCATCGCTATTGTGGATGCGGAACTGATGTACACTCTGCCTAAAGGGCTGACTGCTTCTACCGGTTTGGACGCACTGACCCACGCCATCGAAGGGTTGATAACCAAAGGCGCTTGGGAAATGAGCGATATGTTCGAGATCAAGGCGATCGAAATGATTGCCCGTTATCTGGAAACCGCTGTCTTCGAGCCTACCAATGCGGAAGCCCGTAACGGTATGGCCGTGGCACAGTACATTGCAGGTATGGCGTTCTCTAATGTAGGCTTGGGCGTGGTTCACGGTATGGCTCATCCGTTGGGAGCTATCTTCGATATTCCTCACGGTGTGGCTAATGCACTGTTGCTGCCTGTCATCATGGAGTTCAATGCTCCGGCTGCTTTGTCCAAATATGTAGATATCGCCAAGGCGATGAATGTGTACAAGGATGGCATGAGCCGGGAAGAGGCTGCGAAGGCTGCTGTTGAGGCGGTGAAGGCATTGTCTGTCAAGGTGGGTATCCCTCAGCATTTGTCTGAACTGGGTATTAAGGAAGAAGACTTGCCCCGTCTGGCCGCTTCGGCTATTGCCGATGTGTGTACGCCGGGCAATCCTCGTGAAGTGACGGAAGAAATTATTCTGGAACTTTACAAGAAGGCTTTCTAAGCGTAATTCTTTTGTAATAAAAGCATAGGTGGTGTGTGGATGTGCAGGGCATATCCACACACTTTTTTTATCTCCTTTCTGTTTTTTGAATTGTTATGTGAGTTTCATCTTTTTGTATTTGGATTGAAATGTGCAGTTCGTTTCTTTGCGGCAGAAAACAATAAACTTAAAATTATGAAAAAGAAGTTCATTTTAACCGTTGCTTTTTTGAGTATCAGTTTGTTTGCCCAACAGATGTGGGCTATGCCGTTTTATCCGGTACGTGATAAAAAAGAGAATGTGAAAACGGATGCATCTTCGGCTAAGGTGGAAACATGGGAGTTTTACTCTACTGTTGAAACCCCTTCTTCCGAAGAGCTGGCTGCATTGGTTTCTAATCATAAATTAGGTAAGAAGGTAGCCTTCCTGTATGATTCATTTAAAGATACTTATGTGGTGAAGGAAGAGGTGGTACCCGGAGATCCGACGCGTCGTACGGTGATTCGTAAGCCGGAAATCTACAATGCAGTACGTACCATTGAAAAAGAACTGAACCGTCAGGTAAGGAAAGACCTGCTGCCGCAGGATAAGGCGGAGCAGGAGTTTACAGGGGTGCTGAAAGTGGCGTTGGCCGCTATCGACTCGGATACGGAGTCTTTTGAGACTGCTTTACAAGAGAATAAAAAGGACGTATCTCATTTGTTGGGTGTATTCCGCCGTGTCAGCCTTAAAAGTATCTATTGAATTCTTTCTTTTCAGGATAAACTAACAATTATATATAAATGAAAACTAAACAGTGCTTGGTCATTGTTATGACCTTGCTATGCCTTTGCGTGAAGGCGCAGAATCTCAGAGTGACCGGTGTGGTGCGGGATAAGTCGGATGTGATTATCGGTGCCAGCGTAATGGTTAAAAACTCAACAGTGGGTACGGTGACAGATATGGATGGGCGTTATTCAGTGGAAGTGCCCGCCAATGGTGTATTGATTTTTTCTTATATCGGATATACTCCGGTAGAGAAACAAGTAGATGGACAAACGGTGATTAACGTGACGATGAATGACGATGTGCAGGCCATTGACGAAGTAGTGGTAACTGCTATCGGTATCAAGCAGCAGAAAAAGAAGTTGGGATATACTACCCAACAAGTCAATACCGAGGCTTTAGACCAGCCGGGTACGGTGAATGTTGGTAATGCCTTGTCGGGTCAGGTAGCCGGTTTGACGGTAAATAATCCTACCGGTATTTTTCAGGCTCCTTCGTTTTCCTTACGTGGAAAGACTCCGTTGATGGTGATTGACGGTGTGCCTGTGGAGTCGGATCTTTTTGACGTATCTCCCGAAAATATAGAAAGTATTAATGTTTTGAAGGGAACTGCCGCCGCTGCTTTGTATGGTTCGCGGGGTAAAGACGGTGCTATTTTGATCACTACCAAACTGGCGAAAGAGGATGGATTGACTGTTACGGCCGGATTGTCCAGTATGGTTTCTGCCGGATTTACGGTCTTTCCTGAAACTCAGACAGAGTTTGGTTCGGGCTCTAATGGTCAGTATGCCTTTTGGGATGGAGCAGATGGTGGTATCTCGGATGGAGACATGACCTGGGGACCTCGTTTTGCCGGGCAGAAAATAGCACAGTGGAATAGTCCTATCCGTAATAAAGAAACAGGAGAAACGATTCCTTGGTGGGGGGATGTTTCCGGTACGATTTATGATGACCAGTCTAAGTACGAACGGGTGCCCATCGCATGGGAGCCTCATGATAACCTGAGGGACTTTTTACGTACCGGAATTATTACAAAAGCGACTTTTTCAGTGGCAAGCAAAAGTAAAAAAGCTAACTATAATTTTAACGGTGATTTCTCCAATCAGCGCGGACAGGTTCCCAATACTTCGGTTTATACGGGGGGATTGAACTTTAACAGTATGTATAACCTTAGTAACTCGGTTACTTTATCAGCCAATCTTTCTTATAACAAGGTATATTCTCCCAATTATCCACGTTATGGATATGGACCGAAAAATCATATGTATACCATTTTGTTATGGATGGGAAATGATGTAAATGGAAAGGAGTTGGCCGAGCATTATTATCGTCCGGACTCTGAAGGTACACGTCAGGCCAACTACAACTATGCGTGGTATAATAATCCTTACTTTGCTGCCAATGAACTGACGCAAAAGCATGACCGTAATACAATGAATGGACAACTGAAACTGAACTGGGATGTAATACCGGGGCTGAGTTTGCAAGGACGGGCTGCGGGACGTTTGGAAAGCACATTTGAAGATATGTCTGTTCCTAAGTCTTATATGAACTATGGTGATTCGCGGAATGGCGACTACAAAACGTGGAATACTGATCAGCTGGACATCAATGCGGATTTTCTTGCTACTTACACACGTGCTTTCAGCAGGAATTTTACGTTGACTGTCAATGCCGGTACTTCACTGTATTACCGTCAGATTCGGAAGCAAAGCCAGTCTACAGACGGACTGATCGTGGCGAAAGTATACAATTTGGGTAATAGCCTGAATCCTGTAAGCGCTACCAACTCGATGAACGAAAAAGCTATCGAGAGTGTTTATGGTTCTGTGAATGTAGATTTGTTTGAGTCTTTGTTTCTTACATTTACCGGGCGTAATGACTGGTCTTCTACTTTGGCAAAAGGGAATAACTCCTATTTCTATCCTTCTGTGTCATTAAGTACATTGGTTAATGAATATGTGAAACTGCCTTCATGGATGGATTATCTGAAAGTAAATGGTGCATGGGCGCAAGTTTCCAGTGACCTTGATCCTTATTCTTTGTATGCTACTTATTCCAATGGCACACTGTATGGCAGTATTCCGTCCGTGACTTATCCGGGTACGTTACTCAATGCGAATATATTGCCGCAAAAAACAACCTCGTATGAGGTGGGGGTTTCTACTTCGTTTTTGCATAATCGCATTGGAATTGATCTGACCTACTATCATATGCTGGATGAGAACAGTATTATAGAACTGCCCATATCATCTGCCTCGGCATTTACCAAACGTTATGTGAATGGTAACGAATACACAACAAACGGTTTCGAGCTGATTGTTTCCGCCACTCCGGTAAAAAACAAAAACTTTACCTGGAATGTAGCTACCAATTGGAGTAGTAATATTCGTAAGCTGACCGGGATTTATGGAGACCAGGAGAAGTTCGGCGATTTGAAAAAAGGTGACCGGGCTGATGCTATGTATGCTACCGAGTGGGAAAAGACACCGGATGGCCGGTTGATATTGGATGCGAATACGGGTTTGCCCACTCAGAGCGCTTTTAAGACCAAAGTAGGAAACCAGTCTCCTGATGTTCGTTTCGGATTGCAGAATACTTTCAAGATAAAGGATTTTACTGTCAATATAGATATGGACGGAGCTATCGGAGGAACGTTGATATCTACTACCACGCAGAAAATGTGGTGGGGAGGAAAGCATCCCAAATCTACCATGTATCGTCAGGAAGAATATGATAATGGTGGCAAGCCTGTTTATGTGCCCGAAGGTGTCAATATAGTAAGCGGTGAGGTGACTTATGACGTGAATGGGAATATTGTTTCCGATACCCGTGTCTATAAAAAGAATGAAACAGCGGTAAACATACAGACTTGGGCCCAGAATTATCCTTATCGTGCCGTGGTGCGTACAGAAGAAAGCGAGTTGTTTGCTAATACGTTCAGCCGTTCTTTCCTAAAACTGAGACGTGTTGCAGTGACGTATGATTTGACTAAGTTCATTCAGTCACAGTTTATAAAAGGGCTGGATGTCACAGTGTTTGGAAACAATCTGGCCGTGCTGAAAAAGACTCCTTATTTGGATCCGGACTTTGGTGCCAGTGATGGAGATTTGCAGGATCCGTCGGCCCGTTATGTAGGAGTGAGTGCTAACATTAAATTTTAACGTTTATTCAAAATATGATGAAGAAGTATATCAAATACATGGCATCTCTTCTTGCCGTATCCTTTGCAATGAGTGCTTGCATTGATTTGGAAGAGATGAATGTGGATCCTAATAATGCCACTACTACCAATCCTTCCCTGTTGTTGACCGGAGTTGCTTATAGTGCTTTCAATCAAACCAGTTCGGATGCTTGCCATGCAGCCAAGATGCTGATTCTGACTTCGGGAGAAAGCAAGTATCAGGTTTATAAATGGACGCGTGGGGATTTTGATTATTATAGCAATTTGCGTGATGTGACCAAAATGTCAGAAGAGGCCGGAGAAGGAAGTGCTTATCAGGCTTTGGCTCATTTCTTCCGTGCCAATTATTTCTATCAGTTGACTCTGGACTTTGGAAGTATTCCCTATACGGATGCGCTTAAGGCAGAAACAGATGCGAATTACCAGCCGGCATACGATTCGCAGGAAGTTGTGCTGGCCGGCATTTTGAAGGAACTGGAAGAGGCCGATAAAATGCTTGAAGGCAGTGATGAGATTATTTCGGGAGATATTATCTACAATGGCAACTTGGTTAATTGGAGAAAATTGATTAATGCTTACCGCTTACGTATTTTGATGTCTTTGTCGGGAAAAGAGAAGGTAGGTGATATAGATGTTAAATCGGAGTTTTCAAAGATTGTAGCCGACGGACCTTTAATGGAAAGCTTGTCGGATAACGGGCAGTTGATCTATCTTGACCAGCAGGATAACCGTTATCCGTATTTTAATGACAGCGATTTCGGTTCGGGGCGTTTTATGGATTCCACTTATATTGCTGCATTGGCTACACGGCAGGATCCGCGTTTATTTGCTGTTGCCACGCAAACTCCGAATGCTGAAAAAGCCGGAAAAGCGATTAATGATTTCAGCTCTTATGACGGGGGTGATCCGGCTGTTCCTTATAGTTTGGTTAATGATAAGGCGGTGGCTGGAAACTGTTCCAAGCCTGCTCCCCGTTATTACCAGACTCCGACCAATGAGCCTATGGTCTTGTTAGGTTACGTTGAACAGCAGCTTATATTGGCTGAGGCTGTAGTAAGAGGATGGATTCAGGGAGATGACAAGATTTATTATGAATCGGCCGTCAAGGCGTCTTTTGAGTTTTATCAGAAATATGCTGTGTCGGTAGCTGATTATCTCACTCAGGATGCAGCGGCAGAATACCTTCGAAATGACAAGGTGGCTTATTCCTCTTCCCTTTCTACTGATGAGAAGATAGAGCGTATTATTATGCAAAAGTATTTGCCGACATTTTTGCAGGGAAGTGTATGGCTACCCTACTATGAGGCGCTTCGTACGGGGTATCCCGATTTCCGCCGTGCCGCAGGAGTTAGTCTGCCTTATCGCTGGATGTATCCGCAGGATGAATATAATAACAATGCCACTCATGTGGAGGCTGCTTTGAATGAGCAGTTTGGTGGAAGTGATAAAACCTCGGATAAGCCTTGGTGGTTGCAGTAATCAGTTTAAATAAATTTTTAGGATGATGAAAAAGATAAAAACATTATGTGGTGTGTTGGCTCTGCTTTGTGTAGGGATGATGCCGGTAAGCGCGCAAAATGTGCTGAAATTCAATGCAGACAAGAAGTTTAAGATTGTTCAGTTCACTGATGTTCATTGGGTACCGGGAGACTCTGCCTCGGAAGAAGCGGCGGAGCGAATGAATGAGGTCTTGGATGTTGAGAAACCGGATTTGGTGATTTATACAGGTGATTTGGTGTTTGGCAAGCCGGCGAGCGAGGCATTGTCTAAAGCTTTGGAACCTGTTGTTTCCCGCCGTTTGCCTTTTGCCGTGACTTGGGGAAACCATGATGATGAGCAAGATATGACCCGTATTGAGTTACTGGAATATATCAAAGATATGCCGGGTAATCTGACCTCTACCACGGCAGGGATTTCGGGAGTTACTAATTATGTACTTCCTTTGAAGTCGGAAGACGGAAAGAAGGATGCAGCTGTGCTTTATGTCTTCGATAGCAATGCGTATTCGTCTTTGAAACAGGTAAAAGGGTATGATTGGATAAAGCCGGATCAGATAAATTGGTATGTTGAGAGCAGTGTGGGATATACGGAACGTAATGGTGGCAAGCCACTGCCCTCGTTGGCTTTCTTTCATATTCCTTTTCCGGAATATAATGAAGCGGCGCAAGATGAAAATGCGTTATTGATAGGAACACGTAAGGAAAAGGCTTGTGCTCCGTTGATTAATACAGGTTTGTATGCTGCTATGCTGAATGCAGGAGACATAATGGCTACATTTGTGGGGCACGACCATGTGAATGATTATGTAGTTGATTGGAAAGGGATTTTGTTGTGCTATGGACGGTTTACCGGAGGGAATACCGTTTATCACGATATTCCGGGAGGAAATGGGGCACGGGTCATTGAACTGACACAAGGAGTGCGCTCTTTCAAGACATGGGAGCGTTTGGAGGGAGGAAAGATTATTAATGAAGTAAATTATCCGTCTGATTTCCAAAGAGAATAATAGTCAGTTGGGCAGGATAGAGGTATTCTCAGTACCTGTCCTTCCGGTGACAAGACTGTTTCGTCATTTGTTATACATAAATTATTGTCACAGCTTCATACATCCCTGTCGGCATTCTATGGATATAGTTAATAATGGCCGGCAGGGTGATAGAATATTATGACCGTTTCAGATATTCGTACCCTATCCGGCAATACAGGCATTTTTTCTTATCGCAATATTCTTTCTTTAATTGTATCAAAGCTTGGCTGTCGGCGGCATTGGAGGCTTTCATTCCGCATTGTTCCCACATGCGGGTGATATAATTGTTCTCCGCTTTCAATTCTTCCAGAAAACTGCCGGCACGTGCACAAAGTACACGATTCCCTTTATGCAGTCCGTAAGCATAGAGAAATGTCACTACCGTGTTGATAATGAGTAAATCCAGTGAGGTGTTACTTAGAGTCTTCGGACGGGAAGGGGAAGAACCGCCAAATGTATAATGAGTGAGCCAGTATTCTGACGTTCCTCCTTTCAGAATATCTCTGACACCTTGTAGTGTCTCCGTTTCCATGATGCGAGAGAGCAGTCCGTAGGCACGATGATAAAGACATGCCAACTGTGCAATCCGTATATGCGGAAAATTAGCAGGACGTAGCCGGAGAAAACGCCATAGGGAAGCATCCATCGGGATAAGTCCGAATTTATGCTGTAGATAGGTGTACTCTTTTTTTAGCCGGAGATAGTATCCGTCTCCATCAGAATCTTCCAGAATGCCGGCTTGTCCAAAGAAGATGGCTTCTATCTGGAAAAGGTCGTTCCGATGCTTGTCTACCGCCCGGAAGGGAAGCCGATGAGCCCAGGTTTCGAAAGCGTCTCCGTTCAGCCCGAAACCGAAATTACGTGCCAGTGTGATAAAAAAAGCATCTTCCCAATTGCCTTGACAACGTTTTAACCGTTCATTCAATAAGGTCGCTTTTTGCTCGAATCTTTCCATCTGTAAGGCAGTCATCCATGAGTGGGCGGTGAAAGGGGGGAGTGAAGGAATGATGCGGTAACAAGGGGGGTAGCTGTCTGTTTCCAACAGTTCCTTGTAGTTGGTGCGGACCGCTTCCGGGCAGATGAGTTGTATTTGGGGGATTCTTTCTCCATTGCTCCTGCTGATTTCCGTATCTATTTCGGAGGCTATATGCAGAATGACAGAGTTGTAACCGGTATCTGCATGATGTCCGTGTTTGAACCAGTCTGAAGATCTTTCATGTATCTCGATATTGCCTATCCAAAGCACACCGTCCAGCTTGAGCTTGGCATTAAAAAAATCGGGACCGGCGTCGGTATTCGCCAGTCCCGTATCTATAACTTCCACTTGTTGGCCGGTTGTTGTTTTCAGTTCTTTGAGAGGAAATATTTTATGTTTCCATACATAGTGTAATAGTTGTTCCATGTTAATGAGGTGTAAATGTTTGGCAAATGTAATGGTTTACAACGAAAAACGCTATCTTTGTGGCTGAAATAACATTCGTAATTATGAAAATAGCATTAATAGGATACGGAAAGATGGGCAAGGAGATTGAAAAGGTTGCAGTTGCCCGCGGACATGAGATTGTGAGTATTATAGATGTTGATAATCAAGATGATTTTAATTCGGAAGCATTTAAATCAGCAGATGTGGCTATTGAGTTTACTAACCCGATGGTGGCATATGACAACTATATGAAAACTTTTGCTGCCGGTGTCAAATTGGTATCGGGCAGTACCGGATGGATGGACAAACATGGTGATGAGGTGAAAGAATTATGCACGAAAGGTGGAAAAACCTTGTTCTGGTCGTCTAATTTCAGTCTGGGTGTCGCTATATTCTCTGCTGTAAATAAATACTTGGCTAAAATAATGAATAACTTTCCCGCTTACGAGGTTTCCATGACCGAAACTCATCATATTCATAAACTGGATGCGCCCAGCGGAACAGCCATCACGCTGGCCGAAGGAATTCTGGAAAATATGAACCGCAAGAGTAAATGGGTGAAAGGGACCATGGTGGCACCGGATGGAACCGTGTCGGGAACATCGGAATGTGCCGAGAATGAGTTTCCTGTAAATTCGATCCGTGAAGGGGAGGTGTTTGGTATTCATACTATCCGCTATGACTCTGAGGCGGACAGCATCTCAATTACCCATGATGCCAAGAATCGGAAGGGGTTTGCCTTGGGAGCTGTTTTGGCGGCGGAATATACATCCAGGCATGAAGGGTTATTAGGAATGAGTGATTTATTTCAGTTTTAAGATATGATAAGAGCAACACGTACACAGTGGGTTAAGTTTGCCGTTGTTCTGGCGCTTTACCTGATATTTCTTGTCTGGTTGAGAAGCTGGCTGGGATTGGTGGTTGTACCGTTTATCTTCGATGCGTATATCACAAAGAAGATTCCATGGACTTGGTGGAGAGAGTCCAAGAACCGTCATGTAGTGACTGTCATGGGATGGGTGGATGCTATTGTATTCGCACTGGTGGCGGTATACTTTGTCAACCTCTATTTCTTCCAGAACTATGTGATTCCTTCTTCTTCGCTGGAAAAATCATTGCTGACGGGTGATTATCTGTTTGTGAGTAAAATGAGTTATGGGCCCCGTGTGCCTCAGACTCCGCTGCACATGCCGTTGGCACAACACACACTGCCGTTTTTTAATTGTAAATCATACCTTGAGCATCCACAATGGGATTATAAACGGGTGAAAGGTTTGGGGGATGTACAGTTGAATGATATCGTTGTCTTTAACTTTCCGGCCGGAGATACAGTTGCCACCGGTGTGCCCAATGATGATATTTACCGTCTGAGTTATGGCGCAGGCAAGGAGCTGGCAAAACCGGTGGATTTGGCTTCCATGACTCCGGAGCAGCAACGGGTGGTCTATGATTATTATTATCAGTTGGGACGGGAGTACCTGAAAGAGAATCCACAGAACTTCGGTGAGATAATCAGCCGTCCGGTAGACCGCCGTGAGAACTACGTGAAGCGGTGTGTGGGTTTGCCCGGACAAACGCTGGAGATAAAGGATCGTATTATTTATTTGGATGGTAAAGCTAATAAAGAGCCTGATAATGTGCAGTATCGTTATCTGGTGAAAACCAAGCGTCCTATTCCCGATGACCTGGCTCATGAACTGGGTATCAGCAAGGAGGATATGATGATGTATTATACGGATGCTTCTGTTTATAATATGCCTCTGACGGAAAAAGCGAAAGCTGGTTTGTTGGCGCGTAAGGATATTGTAGTCAGTATTGAGAATACACCGGCTGATGATGCGGGGGGCTTGTACCCGCTGAACATGTATAAGAACTGGACTACGGATAACTACGGACCTGTATGGATTCCCAAAAAGGGAGAGACGGTGAAACTCACGATAGAGAATCTTCCTGTTTATGAGCGTCCTATTCATGTTTACGAGGGTAATGAACTGGCGGTGAAAGATGGAAAGATTTATATTAACGGCAAGGAAACCGATGAGTATACTTTCAAGATGGATTATTACTGGATGATGGGAGATAACCGTCATAATTCGGCTGACTCCCGCTTTTGGGGATTTGTTCCTGAAGATCATGTGGTGGGAAAACCTATCTTTATCTGGTTGTCATTGGATAATGACCGTGGCTGGCTGGATGGAAAAATACGTTGGAACCGATTGTTTACCTTTGTAGATAACATTAAATAAATTGCGCATACCCTGTATTCCTGTATGGATAAAAGCAATGCTTACTGCTGTCATTCTGGTACTGTTGGTAAAGACATTTGCTTTCACCTCCTGCACCATTCCCTCTACCGGTATGGAGAATAGCCTTTATCAAGGGGAAAGGGTTTTGGTGAATAAGTGGAGTTATGGGTTTCGTGTGCCTTTTTCTATCTGGCGGTGGCTGGGAAAAACTGCCGGGAAAGGGGATATTGTGTTGTTCAACAATCCTAATCCACGGTCTCCTCAGACGTCGGTGGGCAATCGGGAAGTGTTTATAAGCCGTGTGGTAGGAGTACCCGGAGATACGTTGATGTTGAATGATGAACTGTGGGTGACCGACGAACAAGTGTTGAGCCCGGATAGTAAATCTTTGTATGTCTATTCTCATACGGAAGAAGAAACGATGCAGGCTGCCATGCAGCAAGTGAACATTCAGGGAAACAGGTTGGTGGGGTATGCCGAGGGGAAGTATATACGTACCTTCAGTCATTATGAATATTACCTGTTAAAACAAAAACTGGCGGGAAAAGTGGATTTGATTCCTCTTTATCATAAGGATATAAGCAAGAGCCATCCCTTTGTGATCCCGGAAAAAGGGAAACCTGTCAAGGTATATCCTTGGAATGTGACCTTGTTGTGCAATACTATTGTCCGCCATGAAGGGAGAGTGGCTTCTGTCAGGGGAGATACCCTGTATGTGGGGGGAAAACCTGTAGAAGCCTATACATTTAATAAAAATTATTACTGGATGGCATCCAATAATCCGGTGAATCTGTGTGATTCGCGTTTATTCGGCCTGGTGCCCGATGACCATTTGATCGGTAAAGCTTGGCGCATTTGGTTTTCATCCAGAAAAGGGCGCATTTTTCAACGAGTGCAATAATGGAGAATACGATATATTTAAGTTCGGCCTATCTGGCCCCGGTGGAATATTATACAAAACTGTTTGCCTGTGAGAAGGCCTATGTGGAACAGTATGACAATTATGTGAAACAGACTTATCGCAACCGTTGTGTCATTGCGGCAGCCGACGGTCCGCTGGCACTGACTATCCCTACGGAAAAAAGCGGTACACCTAAATGCCTGATGAAGGATGTCCGCATTTCGGATCATGGCAATTGGCGTCATATACATTGGAATGCTTTGGTGGCTGCATATAGAAACAGTCCTTTCTTTGAGTACTATGCTGATGATTTCCACGTCTTTTATGAAAAGAAATATGCCTTCTTGTGGGATTATAATCAGGAAATTTGTTCTTTAGTATGCGATTTGATCGATATTCATCCCCATATGGAAGGAACAACGGAATATTGCATGGAATTTGTTTCGGGTGAGGTTGATTTTCGTGAGACTATTCATCCGAAGCGTGACTGGCGTGAGGCGGATACTGACTTTTGCCCTAAACCTTACTATCAAGTTTTTGATGCCAAATACGGTTTTCTGCCGAATTTGAGTATCGCCGATCTTTTGTTTAATATGGGGCCGGAGAGCCTGATTGTTTTGCGAGATAGTGTTAAAGGTATAAACCATAAAGAATAATATCATGAATAATTTGTTTAGTGTAAAAGACCAGGTGGTGGTAATCACCGGTGGAACAGGGGTTTTGGGAAAGGCTATTGCCGCCCATTTGGCAGAAGAAGGTGCCAAGGTTGTTATATTAGGCCGTAAGGCAGAAGTAGGAAATGCCATTGTAAACGAAATCAAGGCCAAAGGCGGGGAAGCCATGTTTCTTGTAACGAATGTGTTGGATGAGGCTATATTGGAGCAGAATCTGAAGGATATTCTCGCAGCATATGGTCGTGTAGATGCATTGTTGAATGCAGCAGGAGGTAATATGCCGGGTGCTACGATTGCTCCTACAGGAAATTTCTTTGATTTGAAAGTCGATGAGTTTCAGAAAGTGCTTAATCTGAATCTTACCGGAACCGTTCTGCCTACACAGGTATTTTTGAAGCCGATGGTGGAACAGAAGAAAGGGGCTATTGTGAACTTCTCTTCTATGGCGGCATTCCGTCCGATGACTCGTGTATGTGGTTATGCGGCTGCAAAGGCGGGAATCTCTAATTTCACTGCGTTCATGGCCAATGAAGTGGCTACGAAATTTGGTGAAGGCATCCGCGTGAATGCCATTGCTCCGGGATTCTTCCTGACCGAACAGAACCGTACTTTGTTGACAAACGAAGATGGTACATATACTCAGCGTGGTAATGATGTGATTCGCCAGACTCCGTTCAAACGTTTCGGTAAAGCAGAGGAACTGTGTGGAACCATCCAGTATCTCATCAGCGATGCCAGCAGCTTTGTAACCGGTACAGTAGCCGTAGTAGATGGTGGCTTCAATGCATTTGCCATGTAACAAGTCTTTAGTCTTTAATTCTCAATTTTTTTATTTGATATGATTTTATGTGAGCAAACATGGCGCTGGTACGGACCGAATGATCCCGTATCATTGTGGGACATCAAACAAGCCGGAGCAACCGGTATTGTCAATGCCTTACATCATATTCCCAACGGTGAAGTATGGACGGTAGAGGAAATAATGAAGCGCAAGAAATTGATTGAAGAAGCAGGATTAACTTGGAGTGTCGTAGAATCCGTGCCCGTACACGAACATATTAAGACACAGACAGGAGATTATCTGAGATATATCGAGAACTATAAACAGAGTTTGCGTAATCTGGCAGCATGTGGTATCTATATTGTGACTTATAATTTCATGCCTGTACTGGATTGGACCCGTACGGACCTGGCATATACGTTGCCCGATGGTTCCAAGGCATTGCGTTTTGAGCGGGCTGCTTTTGTAGCGTTCGATCTGTTCATCTTGAAACGTCCGGGAGCCGAAAAGGAATACTCGGCCGAAGAGATAGAAAAGGCAAAAGCGCGTCTGGCACAAATGGATGAGGAAGAAATTCATCGTCTGACACGAAATATGATTGCAGGATTGCCCGGTTCGGAGGAAAGTTTTACATTGGAGCAATTCCAAAATGAACTGGACCGTTACAAGGATATTGATGCGGACAAACTCCGCAATAACTTGATTTTCTTCTTGAAAGAAATTTGTCCGGTAGCCGATGAAGTGGGAGTAAAGCTCGTTATTCATCCGGACGATCCGCCTATGTCTATTCTGGGCTTGCCGCGCATTATGAGTACGGAGGCGGATTTCAAGCTGTTGGTGGAAGCTGTACCTAATCCGTCAAACGGACTTTGTCTGTGCTGTGGCTCATTTGGCGTATCTGCACAGAATGATTTGCCGGGTATCATGGAACGTTGGGGAGACCGTATCAATTTTGTTCATTTGCGCAGTACCCAACGTGATGCTGAAGGGAACTTTTATGAGGCGAATCATCTGGAGGGTGATGTGGACATGTATCATGTAGTTAAGAACCTGTTGAAAGTGCAGCAACGTCGTGGAATATCTATTCCTATGCGTCCGGATCATGGTCATCAGATGATAGATGATTTGAACAAGAAAACAAATCCGGGCTATTCTTGTTTGGGACGTATGCGTGGCCTTGCCGAGCTTCGTGGCTTGGAAAAAGGAATAGCGATGAGTATGGTGGCAGAGTAACTTCTTTTTAACATATAAAAATAAGACCTGAATGTCTTCCGGTATCCGGAGATCTTCAGGTCTTATTTTGTTTAAAGGCTGGATAATAGGGGTTTTCTAGACAAATACAGATATTAATTAGACAAATAAAGAGGTGCTGGCGGAATGGGAACGCCTATATTTGCAACAGTTTTTAATCTAATTAATCCTTAAATTCTTTTATTATGAATAAAAAAATGAAACTGCTTTCAGTCCTTGGATTGGTGACAGCTATTCTGTTTTTGTTCTCGCCGATGGTGACAGCTCAATCCTTATCCATCAGTGGTAAGGTAATTGACAAAAACAGTCAGGAGCCTGTAATTGGGGCCAGTGTTTTAATTGAAGGAACCTCAAACGGTACGATAACCGATTTGGATGGTAATTTTATGCTTTCCAATGTTCCATCCAAAGGAAATCTAGTCGTGTCTTATATTGGTTATGCTACGCAAACTCTTCCAATTAATGGGAGGACTAGTTTCAGTGTTGTATTGGCTGAGGATACCGAAACGTTGGATGAAGTTGTTGTAATAGGTTATGGTGTGCAGAAAAAAGTGAATCTTACCGGATCTGTCGCTTCTGTGAAAGGAGATGCGTTGGAACATCGTCCGGTAGTGGATGCAACACAGAGTTTGCAAGGTTTAGTTCCGGGTTTGTCAGTAAGCAATGGAGGATCGGGACGTCCTGGCGCTACCGGTTCGTTGAGTTTGCGTGGTCAAGGCAACTTGTCTGGAAATTCTGCTCCTTATGTATTGGTAGATGGTGTGGAAATGTCTCTTTCAGATGTAAACCCGAATGATATCGAGAATATTTCTGTATTAAAAGATGCGGCGGCTTGTGCTATTTATGGAGCACGTGCAGCTTACGGTGTGATTCTGGTGACAACTAAACAAGGTGAAGAAGGAAAGATGCGTGCCAGTTATCAAGGTACATTAGGATGGAGTGCTCCAACTGTGCTGCCGGATATGGTGAATTCACTTGACTTTGTGAAGTTTTGGAATGACGGTGTCAGCAATACAGGAGCTGCTAACCGTATGTATAGTGAGCAAAAAATAGCTGATTTGGAACAATATATGAGAGATCCGTCCAGTATTGACCCGTGGGGAGATTTGGCACTGGGTGAATCATTGAATGCCGCATTCGAAAACTCGGAACGCGGATTGGGAAATACGGATTATTTTGACCTGCACTATAAAAATTATAGCTTTAAGCATAACCACAATCTCAGTTTTAGCGGGGGTAGCAAGAAAGCACAATATTATGTTTCCGGAGGCTACTATAATGAGGACGGTATTTTGCGCTATGCTGATATGGACTATACACGCTATACGGTTAATGCCAATATCACTTCAGAATTGACTAAATGGTTGAAACTGAAATTCAACACTAAGTTTATGCATTCGGATAATAGGACTCCTTTTAATAATGAAGACCCGAAAACTGGACTTGACGGTGGCTTGAGTGAAGGATTTTATCATAGTTTGGCACGTTTCCGTCCTACGGTATCGGTTATTGACCCTAATGGACATTTTACGGAATTGTCTATGATTCCTTATTTGCAGAGTGGAACGTATACAGATACGCAGCGTGACCGTTTTAATATCACTGCAGGTTTTGAATTGCAACCGCTGAAAGACTGGTTTATTTTCTTTGATTATACTTATAAGCAAATGAACTTGGAGTATGAAGCATTGAATGTGGCTCCCAGTATTTATGAGCAAGATGGGGTGACAATGACCAAAGTGGCGCGTTCTGAATTGGGAGTAGTGGAAGACGGTAAGTTTACACGTACTTATGGACGTACCCGTTATCAGACTATCAATCTTTATACAAACTACCAGTTCACTCTGAATGATCATCATAACTTTACATTAATGGGGGGGTATCAAGAAGAGGATAATGATTATAGCTATATGAAGAACTCTATTACAGGCTTGTATTCTACAAACAACCCTAATTTGGGTATGGGTACAGGTGATAAAGTGGTAGTGGATACGCGTAACGGATGGGCTACACGAGGCTTTTTTGGGCGTATCAATTATGACTACGACGGTCGCTATCTGTTGGAATTGAACGGCCGTTATGATGGGTCTTCTCGCTTTGCTAAAGGAAACCGCTGGGGATTCTTCCCTTCCGCATCTTTGGGATGGAATATTTATCGGGAGAAATTTATGGAACCGGCAGCCGATTTCCTTTCTAATTTGAAATTGCGTGTATCATATGGTTTGTTAGGTAATCAGGCAGATGCCGGTTTATATACTTTTGCTTCCAATATGTCACTGAATGGTGGTTTGGGAGGATATATATTTAGCGACGGTCGTCATATTTATACCAATCCCGCTCCTGTTATTGACCCGAATACTACTTGGGAGAAGGTGGAAAGCAAAAATATCGGATTGGATTTTGGTTTCTTTGGAAACGCTTTGACCGGAACCGTAGATATATTCCAGCGTGATACAAAAGATATGTTGGGACCGGGGCTGGAGTTTCCCGATATGTTTGGTGCGGTAGCTCCACAGGCTAATAACGCCCGTATGCGTAACCGTGGTTGGGAGTTGTCTTTGAATTATCGTGGAAAAATAGGTAACGATATTGATTATAGTGTCGGAGGGTCGGTTTCAGATGCTGTTTCCGAAGTGACGGAATATGCTAATGCTAAAAAGAATGATCCTTACGGAAGCTGGTATACAGGCCGTAAAGTAGGTGAAATATGGGGATATCGGGCCGAAGGTCTGATTCAGACACAAGAAGAAGCTGACGCTTACAATGCGGAGTATGATTTAAGCTATATCAGTGGAAAACTGTGGGAACCGGGAGATGTGAAGTATATAGATCTGGATGGCAATAAAGTCATTGACAGGGGAGACAATAGACTGGTGGATGGTGATATGGGAGACCAGACTATAATTGGTAATACAACCCCACGTTATCAGTACACTTTCAATGGATATATCAGTTGGAAAGGATTAAGTCTGAGTGTTATGTTCCAGGGTGTGGGCAAACGTGACTGGGTTGCCGGTGGCGCATATTTCTGGGGATTTGGACCTTATGCTCAAGTTACTGTTTTCAAGGAACATATGGATTATTGGAGACCGGACAATCCGGGAGCTTATTATCCGAAACCTTATATTAATTCTGCGGGTGGAGTAGCTCCTTATCAGGATAAAAATATACAGCGTACTGATTTGTATTTGCAGAATGCAGCTTATTGCCGGTTGAAGAATCTGACTTTAAGCTATGACCTGCCTAATGCATGGGTACACAAAGCTGGCTTGCAGAAAGTGCAGGTGTTCTTTTCCGGAGAGAATCTGTTGACATTTACCAAACTGAAAGGTATGTTTGATCCGGAAGCCATTTTTAGTTCCAACTCATATACAAGTGAGGGAGGAAAGAACTATCCGATGAACCGCGTATTGTCCTTAGGCTTTATTGTTAATTTATAATTTTGATATCTTATGAAAAAAAGAAATATATTATTGGGGCTGGCTTTGGCATTCTGTTTTACGGCTTGCTATGATTTGGATAAAATGCCCGAGGGAGTATTGTCTACGGCCGAACCGTTTCGCAGTACAGGCGAAATAAGAAACTATATAGACCGCTATTATGAATTTGGTGTCCGTACGCAAGGGTTCATGGCTGGTGGTGGAGGTGGTATTGCCGGTAATGATGTTAACAGTGATAATTTGGCATCTGCTGCTGTCAATTCGCGCCTGATGGGATTAACTTCGTTGAGCAATGCGGTGGCTTTAGATAATTATACACATATTCGTAACATTAATTTTTTGATAAATAATGCCGGTGACTGTCCGGAAAAAGGCAGTGTAGAGTATAATCATCTGATGGGTGAGGCCTATTATTTCCGTGCTTGGTTTTATTATTCCATGTTTTCAGACTATGGTCGGTTGGCATGGGTAGACACCCCGCTAGAACCAAATCTGGAAGTAATGATGTTGCCTCGCGAGAGCCGTACATTTATTGCCGATAAGATTTTGGCAGATTTGGATATGGCCATTTCACTGATGAAGGAGCAGAATAATTCGTCATCCATGCGTCTGCACAAGGATGTAGCCCGTGCGTTGAAGAGTGAAGTCGCTCTCTTTGAGGCTACATGGGAAAAATGGCATTATGCTAAGGAAAAAAACAAACCCGAAAAGTTTTATGATACGGAACTTGGAGAGGCAGAGTTAATGGCAAAGATAGACAACTATTTGGATCAGTCTATCGCTGCTGCTGAAGAAGTGCGTCAACGGGGAGTATGGAAAATATATAATACCGGAAATGTGGAGAATGATTATAGGAGCATTTTTGAAACTCCTGATCTGACTGCTAATCCTGAAATTCTTTGGTTTAAGATGTATGATGGAGATCAGGTGGGCAATAGTGTCACTCGTTATTTGAATACAGGTGGAGGTAATGTGGGGGTTACAGCATCTTTAGTAGATGATTATTTGACGATAGACGGCCGGCCTTTGGTTGGGAAAGAGCTTCTTGATGCCAAGCGTGTCTATCCTACGGAGTTGCTTCCTACTGTCCGAGACCCCCGTTTGTCGCAGACTGTGGCCTTGCCTGGACAGCGCATGCAACCTGCTGGGGCTGGTAATCCGTACGTTGTCGGTTTCCCCTCGTTGGCTGGCGATGGTTCAGCATTTGGAACGAACATGACCGGTTATGTGATGTTGAAACATGTACAGATAGATTATACTGGAGATTATATCTCGGAATATAAAGGCTCTACTCCTGCCATTCAGTTCCGTTACGCTGATGTTTTGTTGAATTATGCGGAAGCGCTGGCCGAGAAGAACGGGGCGGCTAATGCGGGCAAGATTATAGAGATATTGCATCCTTTGCGCGAGCGTGCCGGTATGCCGGATATTGATTTCGACCGTGAATATAATACTTCTGCGGAGTATCCGTTTAGAAATCTGGATAAATATATCCAAGCTGTACGCCGCGAACGCCGGGTGGAAAAAGCATTGGAAGGTCGTCGGGTATTTGATATCATGCGCTGGGCCGCTGCCGAGGAGTTGATTATAGGTAACCGCGCACATGGTGCTTTGTTTATAGGCAGTAACTTGCCGGAACAATACGGGCCAGAGTTGAAATATGACCAGGCATCTGGAAATAATATGTTTTTGACAGGCAGCCCTGATGATGCTGAACGTTACATATTACCGGTGCCTCCTTCTACAATGCCGAATGGATGGCAGTTTAAACCGAACCGGGATTATTTGTTGCCTATCCAGGAGCGTATGATTAATGTAATGGATGGCATGTGGGAACAGAATCCCGGTTGGTAAGGAAGTGATGAATGAATCCAAAGTTATATAAAAATGAATAGAATAACCAGTAGTGCGCACTCCTTCCCGACCATTCCAATACGTAATATCATTATCATCGATAGTTCCTAAAATCAATTGAACCTTTTTACCTGCCCAGGATGCAGGAATATCAACGGTCCGGCGGAGCCAGATTAGTCCGTCAAAGCCATTAAGCCCCTGCTCCTCCACCATACCGGGAAATTTCATTTTTGCCCAGTTACTATCATCCAAAGAAACTTCTGCCCGTACCGGTTTCCCGGCAGCAAAACCTTCATCCACACGATTATTCCAAGCTTCCAGAGTTTTCAGATATTCTGCTTTCATCGCAGTTTTATCAGGCATGGCACGAACTTCCTCTACTACATTGCTAAAGTCCGGCATCTCTTGCAGCACTTTCCCACTTATCCAGGATTCTACATTTGTTCCTCCCCAGGAAGTATGAATCAATCCGACAGGCACTCCGATTTCGGGTTGCAATTCTTTACCGAAAAAGTAACCGACAGCCGTAAACAGAGGAGACGTCTGAGGATTACAGGCAGTCCATTCGCAAGGCTCCAGATCGAACTGCTCCTTCGATTGCATATTTTTCGGAACATTCAACAGACGGATATCCGGCAAAGTGGAGGCAGCAATCTCCTGCCCGGCATTTATAACATTATTCAAACCGAACTCCATATTCGATTGTCCGCTACAAACCCAAACATCTCCGATCAATATATTGGTTAAACCGATCGTCTCCTCTGCGGATTCGATCTGCATGTCGTAAGGTCCCCCGGCTTTCATAGCAGGCAATTCCACCCTCCAGATTCCATCCTTCCCGGTTTTTGCCGTTTGCACACTTCCATTCAAAGCGACGGAAATCACTTCATTCTTATCCGCTTTTCCCCACACCCGGATAGGCATATCCCTTTGCAATACCATATTGGAAGAAAAGAAGTGAGGCAGACGTACTTTTGCCTGTAAATCCATACACAGCAACAGCAAGACTCCTAATCCCAAAAGATAAATTCCTTTTTTCATACGATTTTATTAAATGTTAATAAGTAAATCCTGAGCACCGGCCTGTTTCTCTGGCAAAAGAGCAAACAATATGCCTACACCAAAAACAAATCCCAATAATTTTCCACCAACTTTTTTCATACTAAATACCAATTACAACTGAGTGAGTTCACAATAGACCCGATCTATAACATGGGGTAAATTTAAATAATTATTTTTAAAATAACATAGCCCACGGGGGACAGGGCCCTGCGCTATCTTTTCTCTCACAAACACAGTATTTTTTATTTGCCTATTTTTTCTTATATTTGCTTTAAATTAAAAAGAAAAGGAAATCTATGCGTTATCTCGATCCTAAAGCCGATCTGACTTTCAAACATGTTTTCGGCGAGCATCCCGACCTGGTGATCAGCTTGCTGAACGCCCTGTTGCCCTTAAACCCCAGGCATGAGATCAGGGAGATAGAATACCTTCCGGCCGAACTCGTACCGGAAAATCCTTTACGCAAGAACAGTATCGTGGACGTCCGCTGCCGCGATGCAGAAGGACGTCAGTTTATCGTCGAGATGCAAATGATCTGGTCTCCGGAGTTTCGCCAACGGGTATTGTTCAATGCTTCGAAGGCCTATGTACGGCAAATCGACACCGGTCAGGAATACGAACTGTTGCAGCCGGTATATTCGCTGAATCTGGTAAATGAAGTATTCGAGCCTGAGCTCGAAGGCTTTTATCATTATTATCAGCTAGTACACATGGAACACACTGAAAAAGTGATCGAAGGCCTACACTTGATTTTCGTAGAACTGCCCAAATTCAACCCACATACCTATTCTGAGAAGAAAATGCAAGTACTCTGGCTTCGTTTCCTGACGGAAATCAATGAACATACCCGCGAAGTGCCGCCTGAGCTGTTGGCCAATCCGGAAGTAAAAAAAGCCGTGAACGCCGTAGAAGAATCTGCTTTCACCGAAGCACAGCTTTTGGGTTACGAAAAATTCTGGGATATCATCAGTGTCGAGAAAACACTATATAACAGCGCTATCCGGAAAGGAATGGCAAAAGGAATGGCAAAAGGAATTAAAGAAGGAATGACAAAAGGCATAGAAGTTGGAAGAGCAGAAGGAATTGTGGAAGGTATAGAAAAAGAGAAGCTCGTTATAGCCCGCCAAATGAAAGTAGACGGTTTACCGTACGACACCATATCCAAATATACAGGGTTACCGGTTGAGAAAATTGAAAAAGCGTAACAATAGCTCACTGCCCTGTCCCCGTGAGCTATTGAGGTATGGTGATGGTGAACTTGCTGCCGATTCCCAATTCACTTTCCAACCGGATACTTCCTCCGTATGCACAAACTACTTTGTGGACGAAAGTCAAGCCTAGTCCGAAACCGGTAGTTTTGGTCACTTGTTGATTTTTTACACGGTAGAACTGTTTGAAAATTTGCTTCTGATCTTTGGGTGCGATTCCCATACCGTTATCTTCGACGGTCAGCACATAATTGTCACCGATAGTATAAAAGTCAACTTTCACCACGGGATGAGTACCGCCATATTTAATGGCATTATCCACCAAATTAACAACGACATAATTGAAATATATTTTATCTAAACATGGATACTCCAGTCCTTCAGCAATCCGGTAACCCACCCGTGCGTAAGGCCGGATCAATGAAAACATTTCGGTCGTCATTTCCATCTCGAATTTCAGATCGATCACTTCCCGGTTTATCATCAATACAGAAGTCTTTAGAGAAGTCAGCATCGTATCGGTGATATCCGCCATCTTCATCAAACGCGCCTTTACCATAGTCAATTTTGTCGTATCCCGGGGACATAAGACAGAATCTTTCCCCTCCAGAATACCATTTACTACCGAAATCATCGTTGCCAAAGGCTTCTTCAATTCATGTTCCAAATGCGTCATTCCCATCGTTTGTATCCGCGCACTACGCATTGTCATCCGTATCGAACACCACTGCCAAACCAAACAGAAGATAAAACCGATCATGAATATCAATTCAACCCATAAAATACCACTTAAAGCACGGAAAACAAAGGGAAGTTCGAAGGTTGCTAATAATTGATGTTTATTCTCATACCCTAACTCGATAGGAAGGGTCATAATAGAATTACAATTTTTCTTTAGATTTCCTGTAGATTGTAATTCTTCTCCCTCATCGTTTAGGACTCTTAATATGGGATTCTGAACTATATTTTTTTCTTTTAAGCACGTAATATACAACTTATTCAGTTCAAAAATATTAAATAACCCATGCTCATTCAGACAATCATAAGTGATCAACTTCCCTAGTTTATCTACCATATCAGGAGATGGAATTGGAATAGTATCGTTTTTATTGTCATAACGCCAATAGAAACGATTATCTTTCGTTAAACTATATGTTAATCTATTACTTTTAGCAATATTTATACCTTCATCATATAAATACCTATAAGTTGTATTTAGTAAAACGTAATTCGCACTTTTACGAAACTCCTCCATCTTGATTTTACGCACATGATTCAGCCACATTCCTTGCCCCAATAAAACACATATCAATAATACAACAGACAATTGTCCCATCGTTTTCATACTGTTTTTCATTCCTTAGAGTACATTATAGAACAAATTTTTTTTCACAAAATTAAGAATCTTTCCTAACTTCGCGTCGTCTTAATCAACAAATATGAAAATGAGAAAAAAAGCCAGAATTTTTATAGGAGGTATTATTATACTGACTTCCTTGTCTATTAATTTTATGTTTTCTAAAGAATCTACAATTACCGATATTACTTTTGATAATATAGATGCTTTAGCCGAAAAAGAATCCACAGATCCTGAACCGACATGTATCTATATAGGACAAGTATGTTTTGGTGTCGATGAAGACGGTAATACAGGTACCCATTTTGGATTAAGTAGTTGCAAAGAATAATTTTAACATGAAAAAACTATATTACTTCATCATCCCTGCTCTTCTGCTCGGCAGTTGTCAATCCGATCCGACCTTAGAGACCGAATCTTCTCCGTTAGTACGGACGAAGGTGACAGAGCTTCAATATGCCCAAACAGACAAAATCGATGTGGAGGCATTGAACATTATCTCTCCTTATAAATTTGTAAAAAAAGGAAACTTATATGCTTTTCTTACTCCCAGTAGCGCTTACCGTTTCGCCATTTATGACAGCGAAAACGGAACCGTTACCCGTTTAGTACCGGCAGGCAGAAACGAAGGAGAAGGCATGTATTTTATCAGTATGAACCTAAACGGAGACATCGTTTCGGCATTCGATTTCGGAACTAAAAAGTTCGTGGAAATTAACTTGAACGAATATGCGACTCCGGGTTACCAGCCTACGTTCACTTCCCTCACCGACAACAACAAGACCCCTATCGGAGCCATCCGGATCGGTGACCGTCTGCTGTCGACCGGAGTTTATACCCAAGGCCGTTATTGCATCAGTCAAGTATCCGGAGACGACACCTATAGTGTAAGTTATCCGGCCTGTGCCGATCCCACTCTGACGGATACGCTCAAAAGTGCATTTTATGCCAGCAATACCTTAGCAGTAAAACCGACGCTCGAACGCTTGGCCTGCGCCAATATGCAAACCGGTTGCATATTGGCGCAGGCCAAGCCCTGCCAAGGTAAAATTCAACCGTCACCGTCCCAAAGGCCGTGGTTTAGTCCATCCGGTCAGTTATTCCAAATATAACATTTTCGGGTTCTGTGATCTGGCTGTATCGGATGATTACATCTATGCCCTGTATTCAGGACGGACGCTAAAACAACATAATCTGGACGTCGACAAAGGCAAAACCATACTGGTATTCGACTGGAACGGTTCGCACGTGCGTACTTACCACCTGGAAAATGCTTGTTCTTCGATCAGCTATAGTGCCGAAGAAAATACCATTTATGCCTTATCTCAGGAAAACAATCATTCCGAGATTATAACACTCCATCTCTAGTGTTGTTGCTATACTCCACTGCATATAGAGGAGAGCGAACTTGAAGTAAGATTGTCTGCCAGACTCTCTTCTCAAGTTCCTCTCTATTTTTTATGCCCTTCCTTCAAGAAAAGAGGAGCGAGCGGTAATCGCCGTTTCGTACTTCAATTAATTCCGTTTCTGTGGTAAAGTGATCACACACTTGTTTCCGTTCGGTTTACTTATAAAGCGGATTTTTCCTCCATAACCACCGACCACTTGCTGTACGACGAAGGCCAGTCCCGCCCCGGTGGATTGTTCCGGCTGCCTGTCTCCCGGATCTATTTTCCTGCCATTATCTTCGACTGTCAACATATAATGTTTCTTGTCGGTATAAAATTCGATCCTCACTACGGGGTGAACTCCGGCAGATACAATAGCTTTATCTACCAAACAAAGGATCAGATAATAAAAATATACCTTATCCAAACAAGGATATTCCGCTCCTTCGTCGATTTGGTAACCCACCAGTGCCTGTGGCCGGATCAGAGAAAACAACTCAACGATCATTTCCATCTCCGATTTCAGATCGATATTTTCCCGGTCGATTTTCCATACCGAGGTCTTTAAAGCACTCTGCTGCATATCGATGGTTTCAGCCATTTCCACCAAGTGCGTTTTTATCGTATTCAATTTCAATTCCTCCTCCACAGACAAAGCAATCCCCTCGCATTGCAGCTTACCGTCGATCACTGCCATCCACTCCGTTAAAGGTATCTCTTCCGAAGGTGTCTTCCCCATCATCTGTACCAGTGTCCTTCGTTCAATCCTTTTCGCCACAACCCTTTGCCAAACTAAACAAACGATAAACCCGATCAGGAAAATCACCTCCACCCACAAGATATCGTTCAGTCCCCGGCCGACCGTCTGCTCGAATCCATGATTTTCCATTTCACGTACCCGATACAACCAAATTCCCTGTCCCAGTATTATACAGATCAGTAATCCCAACGATATACGTCCCAGTATTTGCATCTTATTCTTCATACCATCCGTCTATAGAATATTTTTTGAGGGTGTCCAAAAAGTATTTGGCACCCTCGATTTATTCGTATCCCTATTGGAGACTGAAATCAAATATCCGATTCTACAAGGGGGTATTTTGCCTTTTTGGACACCCTCATATATTAAATTTACAAGTATATTTTCCCTCTACAAGGATGCAAAACCGATGTACGCAAAATCCCTTTCTGAATTTGCCGGTATCCTACTTCTTTCCGACTTTATTCAAACCCATATCCTTTTTTGATAAAAGCTTTTACCAGTATCACCTTTTCTCCCGGTGTTTCATTTATAATCCGGTAAGTAGCGGCAGCAGCAGGAATTACAAACGTTTCGGCATAATTAAAGCGTTGCCTCATTCCTTCGCGAGTCTCCACCCTTACTGCTTTCCCTTCCACCACCATCCAAACCTGGCAACTCCCTTCGGTTTCTACTTCCACCGCATCTTCGACGGTATACCGATGGACATCGTAAAAATGCTTTTCATGGGTCGGCAGATGTTCGAGTGTATAATGTTCGTTTTTTTCCAATACCTCGGGATGACAAACCAGTTCTTTTACCACCCGTTCTCCCTTCCGTTCGAAATAGAGGTTATCCATTCCCCGCTGTACATTCAGCGGACGGGGTTTCCCATTCAAATCCAATCGCAGCCAATCGTACATTTTAAAAGTAAAAATATACGGAGCGCTACTGATTTCCAGCACCATACAATTCTTTCCGGAAGCATGAACCGTTCCGTTGGGTATCAGAAAAAGGTCGTGTTTGTGTGCCGGAAATTTCTGTACATATTTTTCAATGTCTATCGTCTTACCTTCTGCCTGGCTCTGTTTCAATACCTTGCCGAACTCTTCAGGCCGGATATTTTCCTGAAATCCCAGATAAACCTGGGGATTCTGCCGGCTATCCAGGATATAATACGTCTCATCCTGTGTAAAAGGCATATTAAACTGTTCCCGGATGTACGTAGTCCGGGGGTGACACTGTACCGACAGGTTACCTCCATCGAAAGTATCCAGAAAATCAAAACGAATCGGGAAATCGGTTTTAAACACATCGGCCGATTCTCCCAGAACTTGACGGTAATCGTTATACATCAGAAAATCGAAAGAAACTTCCAAACGATATCCGTTACTTTCGAACATCAGTCCATTTTCCAAAACCATCAATTCGAAAGACCAGGCTAAATTAGGCACTTCTTCATTCAATCCCGGGATGTGTTGTTTCATCCATTGCCCTCCCCATGCGCCGGGTTCGAACCAAGGGCGAACCCGGAAGAAATTTCTTCCCATCCGGTGTAATCCCTCTCTCAAATCCTCCCCGCTCATCATCAGCAATTGCTGTCCCCTGCGTTGTTCATCCACAATCAGCTCTATCTGTGGCAGACACTCCGCTTTATGCCGGTTCAGCACAACCCAATCCACAAAGAAAAAATGTTTATAGGTTTGCTGATTATTCTTCGGTTTATTCATACCCAGATTTTTCACCCACCCGGCCCGCATGCGAAACTGTATTTCATTTTTAGGTACATCGGCATAGATCAAAGGTGCTTTCCATCCGGCCAAAGCAGCTCCTATACCGATCAGCACATTGATATCGGCCTCCTGGTCCGGCCTAAAAGCGTTCAACTTCCCGGGATCAAACCAATCCCTCAATTGTCTCTCCGTCATCCGGCCGAACAACGGATCTTCTCCTCCCAGATCGGGAGCGAGCATTTCCTCCAACGTCCGAGCATCCCGCATCGCGACATCGGTACGGAACCAACGTACACACTTCCCTCTCCGACGAAATTCATCTCCCAGTTCACTCACCAGTTCGTCCCAAAACACTCCTCCATAACCATCGATAACCACCTGCCCGTGTCGCTCTATCCAATCGGCCAAACACCCTATCCCCGAACGGATCTTATTCTCCCCGACCGGAAAAGCC
>OGLE01000737.1_pt1 | contig 30605 bp, 26 predicted proteins | sample 1572671 | NCBI WGS metagenome assembly OGLE01 (sample SAMEA2581923, study PRJEB24529) | metagenome | biome: Human gut stool | place: China | collected 2011 | reverse complement strand
TTGCAAAGATAATATGGATGTATTTGTGACAGGAAGTAATGCAAAACTTTTGTCCAAAGATATAGCCACTGAATTTGCCGGTCGTAAAGATGAGGTTCACATGTATCCTTTGAGTTTTGCGGAGTTCATGACTATTTATAACGGGGATAAGTACATGGGATTGTCTGAATATATGTTGTACGGCGGTATCCCTCTTGTCGTTCTTCGTGAGGGAGCAAACGATAAGGCAATTGCATTGCAGAATCTGTTCGATGAGATTTATATTCGTGATATTACCGAACGTAACTGAGTGAAGAATGTTGCAGAATTGGAAGATTTATTGAATATTCTTTCTTCTTCTATTGGTTCTTTAACAAATCCGGAAAAATTGAAGAATACGTTCAAAAGTGTAAAAAAATCCAAAATAACTTCTGCTACTATTAAGAAGTATTTGGATTATTTTGAGGATTCCTTCCTAATTGAATCAGCACTAAGATACGATATTAAGGGAAAAGCTTATATAGGTACCCCAAAGAAATATTATTTTTCCGATCTTGGACTTTGCAATGCCAGAATCAATTTCCGTCAATTTGAGCAGACCCATTGCCAGATCCATCTGGTGGGGGCCGGGCTTGCCGCGTGCCATGTTCAGCTTCAGACCCTTTGCCTGAAACTCTTTATAAGCCTGTTCCAGCGCTGCCTTTTCAGCGGTCAGCGCATCGCGATCCATCTCGTGGTAATTTGCCATTGAAAACACACTCCTTTATAGTACTCTTCCTGTTACCCAATACTATGGCTCGTCTTTTGCGGTATGCCCCTGCCAGAGAACACACGCCGCACGATCCATACTTTACTATTATAGTACATTTTCCTGTCAGAAACAAGAATTTGAAAGCAAAAAGCCCTGCCAAAAGCAAAAAGCTTTCGAAACAGGGCTTTTAGGCAGGTACACTCCCCTGCTGTGCGGCGATGCCGTCAGCTGAGAGCGGCCTGATTTTTATAGCGTTTGCGCACGGCACCGTATTCCAGATGTGCCTCACCGCCCTCCACGGTGTCCTCGTCCACGGTCACGCGGATGATGGTGGCATCGCTGGGCACCTCGTACATGATGGGCAGCAGAATGCTTTCCATCACGCTGCGCAGACCACGGGCACCAGTCTTGCGCTCGATAGTCTTGCGGGCAATGGCGTGCAAAGCTTCGTCCGTGAAGGTAAGCTCCACGTTATCCATGCCCAGCAGCTCTTTATACTGCTTGACCAGACTGTTGCGGGGCTCCTTGAGCACGCGCACCAGCGCATCCTCGTCCAGATCATCCAGCACGGTGATGACCGGCAGACGGCCGATCAGCTCCGGGATCAGGCCGAACTTGACCAGATCGTGGGGCTCTACCTTGCGCAGCAATGCGCGCTCAGCCTCGGTGGAGTTATCCTTCAGCGCACTGCCGAAGCCCAGCGCGGACTTATCGGTGCGGCGCAGGATATACTTGTCCAGACCGTCAAAGGCACCGCCGCAGATGAACAGGATGTTGGTGGTGTCGATCTGGATGAACTCCTGCTGCGGGTGCTTGCGGCCGCCCTGCGGCGGCACGTTGCTGACAGTTCCCTCCAAGATCTTCAGCAGTGCCTGCTGTACGCCCTCGCCGCCCACATCGCGAGTGATGGAGGGGTTTTCGCTCTTGCGGGTGATCTTGTCGATCTCATCAATGTAGATGATGCCGATCTGTGCCTTCTGCACATCAAAATCTGCCGCCTGGATCAGCTTGAGCAGAATGTTCTCCACGTCCTCGCCCACATAACCGGCCTCGGTAAGGGTAGTAGCATCCGCAATGGCGAAGGGCACGCCCAGCATCTTGGCCAGCGTCTGGGCCAGCAGGGTCTTGCCCACGCCGGAGGGACCCAGCAGCAGCACGTTGGACTTTTGCAGTTCCACGTCGCCACCCTTGCCGCTGAGGATACGCTTATAGTGGTTGTAGACCGAAACGGACAGCACACGCTTTGCCTCGTCCTGACCGATGACATACTGATCCAGACCTTCCTTGATCTCGGCCGGGGTCATGATGTTGATATCCAGATCTGCGGCCGCGGGCTGGACATGGGCGCGGCTTGCGCCGCCGCGAGCCGGACGGGCGCTTTTGGGCTGATCCGGCTTGTCAGAGAGCAGATCGTGGCACAGGCCGATGCACTCGCTGCAGATATTGACCCCGGGGCCAATGATCATGCGCTCCACTTCGTCCTGATGCTTGCCGCAAAAGCTGCAAACCAGATCTTTTTCGTTTTTGCCGGAATTGTTATTTGCCATAGCTGTTTTTCCTTATCCTGGATAGATTATAGCGGTTTACCGGTGGGCAATGACCTCATCGATCAGGCCGTATTCCTTTGCCTGCTGCGCGGTAAGGTAGTTGTCGCGCTCGGTGTCCTGCTGGATCTTTTCCAGCGGCTGGCCGGTGTACTCGCTGAGCATCCGGTTCATCTTATCGCGGATATAGACCATGTGCTCGGCATGGATCTTGATATCCGTGGTCTGGCCGGAAAGGCCGCCGCCCTGACCGCCGATCAGCGGCTGGTGGATCATGATCTCGGCGTTGGGCAGGGCAAAGCGCTTGCCCTTGGTGCCGCTTGCCAGCAGAAATGCGCCCATAGAGGCAGCCATGCCCATGCAGATGGTGGAAACATCGCACTTGATATACTGCATGGTGTCATGAATGGCCATACCGGCACTGATGGAGCCGCCGGGGCTGTTGATATACAGGCTGATGTCCTTATCCGGGTCCTGCCCTTCCAGATACAGCAGCTGCGCCACCACAAGGCTTGCGGTGGTATCGTTGACATCCTCGCTCAGCACGATGATGCGATCGTTCAGCAGACGAGAGAAAATATCGTAAGAACGCTCTCCGTGCGCCGACTGCTCGACAACGTAAGGAACAAAACTCATAAAGTTCGCCTCCTGAAAATGGTTTAAGTTTATTGGCAAAATTGACCGATACGGGTCCCCTGTAAAGTTCAGCCGTACCGGTCAATTTTAACAACCTTTGATAAAACGCCTGCGGCGCTTTACAGGGCCCGGCACTGATTACTCAGCGTCAGCAGCCTTCTCAGCCTCTGCGGGCTTCTCCACGATATTGGCGTGGCTCTTGATGAAGTCGATGGCCTTGGTGCGAGCCAGATCCTGCTTCAGATCCTCGAGGTTGATCAGCTCACGCACCTTGTCCTCTTCCATCTTGTACTGGTCAGCAATGCGCTTGATCTCGGCATTGATCTCGTCCTCGGAAGCCTCGATGTGCTCAGCAGCAGCAACAGCCTCCAGAGCCAGACCGATCTTGACCTGCTTCTCAGCCTGCGGCATGAAAGCGGCGCGGAACTGCTCCATGGACTGACCCATATACTTCAGGTAGTCCTCCAGACGCAGACCCTGCTGCTCCACACGGAAAGCAAAGTCGTTGACCATCTCGTCCATGCGGACATCGTACATAGCCTGAGGGATCTCGCCCTCCATGCTCTCGATGACCTGATCGACCAGAGCATTCTCGACAGCCAGATCGTCCTGCTTGTCCAGCTGCTCCTGGTTGTTCTTGCGGATGGAAGCCTTGAACTCGTCCAGAGTGTCGTACTCGGAGCAGTCCTTTGCCAGCTCGTCATCCAGAGCGGGCAGCTCCTTGTACTTGACCTCATGCAGCTTGATCTTGAAGACAGCAGCCTTGCCAGCCAGCTCAGCAGCCTGATACTCGGTGGGGAAGGTGACGTTCACGTCGAACTCCTCGCCGGCAGAGTGACCAACGACCTGCTCCTCGAAGCCGGGGATGAAGCTGCCGCTGCCCAGAGTCAGGTTGTAGTGCTCAGCCTTGCCGCCCTCGAATGCAACACCGTCCACAAAGCCCTCGAAGTCGATATCAGCGATATCGCCATTCTGAGCAGCGCCCTCACGGGTCAGCTCACGGGCGTTGCGCTCCTGCACACGCTTCAGCTCAGCGTCCACAGCCTCGTCGGTAACAGTATGGACAGTCTTTTCCACGGTCAGACCGTTGTAGCTGCCAACCTTGACCTCGGGCTTCACGGCGACCTTCACGGTCAGGGTAGCGCCCTCTGCCTCGCTGGCAGAATCCACGCTGACCTCAGGACGGCCCACGGGCTCCACACCGGCTTCCTTAGCGGCAGCCTCGAAAGCCTCCGGGAACAGCTCGTTGATGGCGTCGTAGGTAAAGACGTCTGCGCCGTACATCTTCTCGATCAGAGCCTTGGGAGCCTTGCCCTTGCGGAAGCCCTGCACAGGGTACTTCTTGCCCTCTTTTTTGAAAACATCGGCAACAGCCTTCTTGAAGGCCTCTGCATCGATGGAGAACTGCAGTTCTGCCATGCTCTTCTCGAGCTTTTCACACTTGATGAGATTCATTTGTTTATCCTCCACTCAAATATTCTATTGCTCAGGGCAGGAAGTTTTTGCCCGGGGCAACCGCGCACCACGTCCTTGCTGTATGCACACGGAATGCGGGGACGCGCGCGCTCAATTGGGTGCAACAATCGCGTCAGAACTTATTATAGCACGCTCTGGACACAATTGCCATACCAAATTTTTAAATTTTGTCGTTTTTGCCCTTTTATACCGCCGTTAATTGATGCGGTATGGGCAAAAACGCAGGCCGTCGGCACTTACCAGCTTGTACCGGATGCCGTCCACCTCGCCCTGTACGGCGAACCGGATGGCGTTGCCGTGCAGATGCCCGTAGAAGCAGGTCTTGATGCCGAACTCCTTCAGGGTGGCCACGATCTCCGGGGCGCTGGTGCCGGTGTAGACCGGCGGATAGTGCAGGAACACCAGCTTTTCCAGCCCGGGCTCCGCAGCCTGCAAGCTCATGCGCAGACGGCCGATCTCCCGGTTCATCACCTTTTCATCGTGGGGCTCTCCCACATCGAACAGCCAGCCGCGGGTACCGCAGATGGCGTACCCTTCCACGCTGTAAGAATTGTTATGCAGGATATGCAGGGTATCGAAGCCCTCGGCCTTGAGGTAGGCGTTCATCTTGTTGGCGGTGGACCACCAGTAATCGTGGTTGCCCTTCATGATGATCTTCTGTCCGGGCAGCTGCTGCAAAAAGGCGAAATCCTTGCGGGTATCAGTCAGGCGCATGGCCCAGCTGATATCCCCCGCCAGCACGATGGTGTCCTGCGGGGTGATGAGCTTGCGCCAGTTTTTCTCCAGCCGGTCCACATAATCGTTCCAGCCGGGGAAGATATCCATCGGCTTGGATGCGCCCAGAGAAAGATGGGGGTCGCCAAGCACAAAAAGTGCCATAGTCTGTTTACTCCTGTTCTGTCTGTCCGCAGAAGCTTATGCCTGATAGCCCAGCGCCACCTCAGCGATCTGTGCCGGGGCAATGACGGTATCAAAGCGCTCCGGCTTGCTGCGCAGAGCGGCAAGGCTTGCCGGTGCGGCGTGACCGGTAGCAGCTTCCAGCTGCTGCATGGCTTCAAAATCGTTTTCCGGGGCAGCTTTGCCCAGTGCGCTCAGCACGCTGCGGGGGAACTTGAAGGGCGATGCGGTGGAAAGCACCACCATGGGCACGCCCTGCCGCTTTTTCTGTGCAGCCACATGGAAGGCCACGGCGGTGTGGGTATCGCACAGGTAGCCGTCCTTTTCGTAGCGGGAACGGATCTCCCCTGCCACCTCGGCCGCGCTGCTCCAGCCGCAGGAGAAGGTCTCCTGAATAGCTGCCAGCGTCTCGGGACGGACGGTGTAGCTGCCGGTGGCAGCCAGCTGCTGCATAAAGCCCGCAACCTCGGCATCGCTGCCGGTCACATGGTACAGCAGGCGCTCCAGGTTGGAGGATACCAGAATGTCCATGCTGGGCGAGGTGGTCTTGAAGAACTCCCGCTTTGCGGTGTAAGTACCGGTGGTGAGGAAATCGGTCAGCACGTTGTTCTCATTGGAGGCGCAGACCAGCTTGCCCACAGGCAGACCCATCTGCTTTGCGTAATAACCGGCGAGGATATCGCCAAAGTTGCCGGTGGGCACACAGAAGTCCACCTCGTCACCGAAGGTGATTTTGCCGGCTTTGAGCAGCTGGGCGTAGGCGGCAAAATAGTAGACGATTTGCGGCACAAGACGGCCCCAGTTGATGGAGTTTGCGCTGGAAAGGCGGATGTTGCGCTTTTCCAGCTCGGCAGCGATGGCCTTATCGCCGAACACCTTCTTTACGCCGGTCTGGGCATCGTCGAAGTTGCCGCGCACAGCGTATACCGCCACATTAGCGCCCTCCTGCGTTGCCATCTGCAAACGCTGGATCTCGCTGGTGCCGCCGGTGGGGTAGAACACGGCGATCTCCACACCGGGGATATCATGGTAGCCGTCCAGTGCCGCCTTGCCGGTATCACCGCTGGTGGCCACAAGGATCAGGGTCTTTTCAGTGCGGCCCAGATTCTTTTTGGCCTCAACCAGCAGCTTGGGCATCAGCTGCAGGGCGTAATCCTTAAAGGCGCAGGTCGGGCCGTGCCACAGCTCTAGGGCATAGGTGTCCCCTTCCACCGGGGCAAGATAGCCTGCCTTGCCGCCAAAAGCAGCCCCGTAGGTGCTGCGGGTGGCCTCGGTCAGGAAGGCGGGGTTGTAATCGGTCAGGTACTCCCGCACAACGGCTGCTGCCAGCGCGGGGTAGTCCAGCCCGCACAGGGCTTTTACATCCACCTGCGGAAAACTTTCCGGCACAAACAGACCGCCCTCATCGGACAGCCCCTGTGCAATTGCCTGAGAAGAAGTTACTTTGCGGTTCTGATCTCTGGTACTGAAAAACTGCATGGTCATCGCTCCTTTTCGCCACGGAACGTGCCGGGCACGTTCCCGGTTGTACGGCAAAGCCCTCGCTTTGCCGCATACTTCCCACCGGTGCCACGGTTTCTGCCTTAGGTCTCGCAGAGAAAGGCACCCTTTATAATATGTACCATCCAGCGCCCGCTGTCAAGAGGAACTACCTCTGCAACGTCAAAACGCACCGGTTCTTCGCTTTGGCCGGTCTGCTGCAAATACCCTTGTGCAGCACAGATCAGCCGGTGCTGCTTGGCCGGGTCTACGGCGGCAGCGGGCCGTTGCAGCATCCCTTGGCTGCGGGTCTTTACCTCGCAGATGACGATGGTGCCGTCCGGCTCCCGCAGCACAAGATCCAGCTCTCCCATGCGGGTATGATAGTTATGCGCCAGCAGCTGCGCGCCCTGTTTCTGATACCAGCGGGCAGCGGCAGCTTCTCCCCTGCGGCCGGTCTCGGCGCGGTTCATTTGCCGCTCTCCGGCCAGTAGCCCTGCTTTTTAAGGAAGCTGCGTCGGTAGAACGGCTGAATGCCGTACTGCGCGATCAGCTCGTAGTGCAGCTTTGTGGGGTAGCCCTTGTGCTTTGCCAGCTGATACTGCGGATACTGCTTGTCCAGCTCCAGCATATAGCGGTCTCGGCTGACCTTGGCCAGTACCGAGGCTGCGCCGATGCTAGCGCTGGTGGCATCGCCCTTGACCACCGGCTGTGCCGGGATCTGCAAGCCTGCGGGGGTACGGTTGCCGTCCACCAGCACCAGATTGGGCACAATGTCCAGCTCTTCCACCGCCTGCTGCATCCCGCCCATGGTGGCGTTCAGGATGTTTTTCCGGTCGATGACCTCCGGCCCCACAAAGACGATGCGGTAGGCCAGCGCTTTTTCGCAGATCTCGTCAAACAGCGCCTCGCGCTTTTTTTCGGTCAGCTTTTTAGAATCGTTGATGCCATACACCGGGTTTTCCGGGTCCAGAATACAGGCCGCTACGCACACAGGGCCGCAAAGCGGGCCGCGCCCGGCCTCATCTACACCGGCAAAACAGCCGTACTGGCTGCGCACCTCGGCATCAAAGGCGTACAGCGGAGCCGAGATCTCCTCATCCGAGCGGCGTTTCATTCCTCGTCCTCCCCGGCAAAGTCGGTCAGATCATCCCGCTGCGGCGGACGTTCCAAAGAGATGCGCCCCCACTTGCAGGCGCGGAACTCGTCCACCAGCATGATAGCGCAGCGCTCGGTGTTCACCTCGCCGCCGCGCACCAGCAGCCCGCGCTTGCGGCCGATGGCCTCCAGTAGCTCATAGGGCGGCAGTGCCAGTGTTTCGGCATCCAGCTTGTAGCGCTGTGCCACAAGGTCGGGATAGTTGCGGCGCACCTCGTCCAGCAGATTCATAGCCAGCTCTTCCACATCCAGAATGTCGTCCTTGATGGAACCGATAAAGGCCAGATTGGAGGCGATGGTCTTGGAATCGAACTTTTTCCACAGCACGCCGGGCATATCCAGCAGGTCAAACTTTTCGGTGCTGACCCACTGCTTGCCCTTGGTCACGCCGGGGCGGTCTGCCGCCTTGGCGCGGGCAGAGCCTGCAAAGGTGTTAATAAAGGTGGATTTGCCTACGTTGGGGATGCCGCACAGCATCACCTGCGTTTTGGCACCGCCCATGCCGCGGTTCTGACGGCGCTCCAGCAGACCGGAAAGCTCCTTTTCAATGGCCACCTTCACGGCGTTTGCGCCGCCCTTCTGCTTGGCGCTGATAGCCACGCAGCCGGCATCTGCGGCGTGGAAGTAGCGGATCCACTCCTCGGTCACAGCCGGGTCGGCAAGGTCGGCTTTGTTCAGCGCATAGAGCTTGGGCTTGCGGTCGGTGATGCGCTCGATCTCCGGGTTCAGGCTGGAAAGCGGGATGCGCGCGTCCAGCAGCACAAGGCTGGCATCAACGTGCTGGATCTCCTGCTCCATCATGCGCAAAGTCTTGGTCATGTGGCCCGGGAACCACTGAATATTGTACTGGTTTGCAAACCGGGTATCCATTTCGTTCATTTTACCACCCCAAAATCTGTAAAGGGCATAAAGCACAACAGTACCTTGCCCAGAATATCACGCTCGTCAATGCAGCCGACATAGGAGGAGCGGCTGTCCAGCGATTCATTGCGGTTATCCCCCATCACAAACAGGGTGCCCTCCGGCACTGTGAACGGGAACTGCACATCGTAGCCCAGATAGGTAGGGGCTGCAATGTAGTCTTCCTGCAAAAGTTCGCCGTTCACCGTGACCGTACCGGCGTCATAGTCGATGCTGATGGTGTCGCCGCCCTTGGCGATGATCCGCTTAACCAGCGGTTTACCGTAGACGGTGTAGCTGTCCACGATAACCACATCGCCCCGCTGCGGGGTGTAGCCTGCCGCCCAGACGATAAGCTTATCGCCGTGGGTCAGGGTGGGCACCATAGAGCGTCCATCCACCTGAATGATGCGGAAGAAAAACGAAAAGATCAGTACCAGCACCAGCGCTGCGGAGATGAGCGCTTCGTACCATTCCAGCATGCCCTGCCCACGCACGGCGGGGACAGACTGCTGCTGTTTTTCCATAGCTTAGCCACCAGCCTTTCCTGATTTTACACATACGCCCGGGCTTTGAAAAAGAAAAAAGGGACAACAAGTTGTCCCTTTTCTCCCGGTTTCAAATCGGGGATGATCAAATATCGCTCTTGACCTTGGCAGCCTTGCCCGTACGGCCACGCAGATAGAACAGCTTTGCGCGGCGGACCTTGCCCTTGCGGACAACAGTGACCTTCTCAACGAAGGGGCTGTTGACGGGGAAGACACGCTCGATGCCGACACCGTAAGCCACGCGGCGAACGGTGAAGGTCTCTGCAACGCCGCCGTGCTTCTTAGCGATGACAGTGCCCTCAAAGGCCTGAATGCGCTCACGGTCGCCATCCTTGATACGAACATCAACGCGGACGGTATCGCCAACGTTGAACTGAGGCTTTTCAGCCTTGATGCTGCCTTCAGAAATAATCTTCAGTGCGTCCATTTTTGAATCCTCCATTTGTTTTTAGACGTTCATGCACGGCATAGCCGTCAGAGGACCGCCCGTTTAATGATAAATACTTGTCATTAACCCCGCTGTGGTCTCAGCGGACACTAACGCCCTAATAGGATAGCACAAAACCGGCTTGAATGCAAGCAATTTAGCGAAAAATCTTGCAAAAATTTTCTGTTTTGCCTGATAGACGGACTTTTGCGCAGCTTTAGACAAACAGCTGCCGGTCTGCCGTCAAAAACTTGGTGCGCAGAATATTGGCACTTGCGGCGGACAGGCCGAACTTTTCTTCCAGAAAACCGGTGAGCAGCGAGGGGTTCAGGTTCAGCTCCTGCGCAGCGGGCAGGCACAGCTCCAGCCACACGGTGTCCCCCAGTACAGTATAGATAAGCTGTGGGATATGCTCTTTAAGGTTCACGATCTTTTTGCCGCGCTTGCTGTGCTTTTCCACAGGGGCTGTCTCCAGCGCGTTATACTGCTCCAGCACCGCAGCGGCAGCCGCCGGGTAGCTGATGCGGTAGCAGGCAAAGGCGATGCTGTCCGCCTTCATCTCCACCGGAGCCACACGGGTAACGTGGATACCGGCGGGCATAATGGCGTTGAGCGCAGTCTGCCACTGGGCAAAATCCGGGGCTTCCGCCTCAGTCTTGACGTCCACGCACTCACACTCGCTTTCCTGCCCCAGCGAGAGCGGGCAGGCAAAGGTCATGTAGATATGGGGGTTGAAGCCCAGCGTATGCCACACCGGCAGACCGCTGCGCTTGAGCACCCGCTGCATCACCCGCTGCAGGTCCAGCAGGGAGATATAGGAGGCTTCATTTTTCTTTTCAAACGAGATTCTGACTGTAATCAAAGCAGGGACCTCCTAACAGATGGTTGGCACCGCAGGCGTTGCAGGCACGGTTGCAGGGCGGGGTGGTCTGGGCGGCCAGAGCCTTGTTGTACTCCCGCACCAGATACTCGTGGGTGATGCCGTAGTCCATGTGAGACCACGGGGTCACCTCGTCCAGCGCGATGGGGCGCTGGCAGTAGAAGGCGGGGTCGATGCCCAGGTCTGCAAAGGTCTGCATCCAGGTATCGTACTTGAAGCACTCTTCCCAGCCATCGAAGTAGCAGCCGCGCTTATAAGCCTCCACGATGACCGGGGCAAGGCGGCGGTCGCCCTTAGCGAACACACCCTCCAAAAAGCTGGTGGTGCTGTCGTGGTAGTTCACCTTGATCTTGCGACTGTGCACGCTTTCCAGCAGGTGCTTCTGCTTGGCCTGCAGGGTCTCGGCGGTATCCATGGGCACGAACTGGAAGGGGGTGTGGGGCTTGGGCACAAAGCAGGCGCAGCTAATGGTCACCTGCACGCCGCGTCCCTTGGCGTGGTTCGTATTCTTGTAGTAGAGGTCTACCACCTTCTGAGCAGTCTCGGCAATACCCTCGATATCCTCCATGGTCTCGGTGGGCAGGCCCATCATGAAGTAAAGCTTGACCGAGGTGTAGCCTGCATTGAAAGCGATGGTGCAGGTCTTTTCGATCTCGTCCCAAGTGACGTTTTTGTTGATGACATTGCGCAGGCGCTGGGTACCGGCCTCGGCAGCAAAGGTCAGGCCGCTCTTGCGCACCTTGGTGGTTTTTTCAATGAGGCTCTGGGAGAAGTTGTCCACGCGCAGGGAAGGCAGCGACAGGCTGACGTGCTCCTTGGGTGCCCACTCGTTCAGATCGTCCAGCAGTTCTTCCAGCTGACCGTGGTCAGAGGTGGAAAGGCTGGAAAGGCTCAGTTCTTCGTAGCCGGTGTTTGCACACAGATCCTGTGCTGCCTTGTTCAGCAAACTGGCATCGCGCTGGCGCATGGGGCGGTACAAGAAGCCTGCCTGACAAAACCGGCAGCCGCGCACACAACCGCGCAGCACCTCGATGCTGGCGCGGTCCTGAATGGCGCCCACCATGGGCACCACAAAGTTTGTGGGCGGGGCAAACTGGTTCAGATCCTTGATGATGGCTTTGGTGATGCGCGCCGGGATGCCCGGCTCGTTGGGGGTGATGGCCTTCACTCTGCCGTCCTCGTAGTAGGTGACATCGTAGAAAGCTGGGATGTACACGCCCGGGATCTTTGCAATGTTGAGCAGCAGCTGTTTTTTGGAGATGCCCTCTTTTTTAGCCTTTTCGATCTCGGCGCAGATGGCGGGCAGCTGGTTCTCGCCCTCGCCCAGTTGGATAACATCAAAGAAATCCGCAATGGGCTCAGCGTTGCAGGCGCAGGGGCCGCCCGCTACGATCAGCGGCCAGCGGTCATCACGGTCTTTGGAGTAGAACGGGATGCCCGCCAAGTCCAGCATGGCAAGGATATTGGTATAGGAAAGCTCGTACTGCAAGGTAAAGCCCACAGCATCAAAGGCCGTGAGAGGGTCCTTGCTCTCCATGGTGTACAGCGGCAGCTGCAGGCGCTCCATCTCTGCCTTCATATCCAGCCAGGGCATAAAGGCGCGCTCGCACCACCAGTTTTCGTGGCTGTTGAGCAGCTCGTACAGGATCTTTTCGCCCAGAAAGGACATTCCCACCTCGTAGGTATCCGGGAAGCAGAAGGCAAAGCGCACATCCACCTTATCCTTTTCTTTATAGATACTGCCGGGCTCGCCGCCGGTATAGCGGCCGGGCTTCTGCACCCGTCCCAGCGCTTCTTTCAGTTTGGGATCAAACATCGGGTCCTCCATAAACAATCCGTTTTTTGCGTTCTTTTTATTTTACCCCAAATGTGCCGGTTTTGCAATCGTTTCCGGCGGGTTGTGTGCACTTTCCGTATTTTTGCCGCCAGAGCGCCCCTGCATACGCCGCCATCTGTGCACCATCCAGCGGCGGGATTGGCAAAAGGTTGAACAGTCCCGTCAGCAGATTCGCCGCCCAGAACGCGCTGCCGCGGATGGTGGTAGTCTGTGAAAGGCGCAGCGCCCACACCCCGGCAAGAGCAAAGTTGACCGCAGGCCCGGCGGCGGCAAGCACGAACCGCTGGCGCGGGGAAAGCCTCTCCCCTGCCGTGCGCATACAAAAACCGGTCATGGTCACCTCAATGACCGGCAAATGCCTTTGCTGGATGCAGTAGACGAGGATGTGCCCCAGTTCGTGCAAAACAGCCGCCAGCAGCCCCAGACGCAGAAAACCACTGGCATCAAAGTAGAGCAGTAGGTACACCACACCGCACAGCAGTACCGGGTCCCGGAATACCAGTTTCCCCACCCGTACCCGGCTCAAGGGGCGGTCTCCAGCAGGGCGGCGGGGTCGCAGGCAGCGCCCTGCTGCCACAGTTCCAGATGCAAGTGTGCACCGGTGGCGCGCCCTGTCTGCCCCACTGTGCCCAGCGTCTGCCCGGCCTGTACCACCTCTCCCGGGCGGACATAGAGGTATTGCAGGTGCGCGTAGCGGGTCTCGCAGCCATCCGGGTGCAGGATACGCAGATGGTTGCCGTAGCTTGGGCTGTATGCCGCCGCAGTCACCACACCATCCTGCACTGCCCGCACCGCTGTACCCGCCGCACAGGCAAGGTCGAGCCCCTGATGAAACGCAGCTTTGCCGGTAAAGGGGTCGATCCGCTTGCCATAGACATCCGAGATGCGCCACACCGTGGTATCCAGCGGAAAACAGTACTTTTCCGTGCTCCGCGCGGCCTGCACCGGCAAAGCCGCCAGCAGGCAGAGTACCAGTCCTGCCAGCACCAGCGCCACAACGCCACAATGCCGTCTGCGTGTTTTTGCTGCCTGTCCGCTCTGTTTCGCCCGCATACGCTGTCCCCCCTATCCCGAATAGTGTATGCACAAGCAACGGGCGGGAGAACATAAACAAAAAAGCAGAGCCGCCGCACAAATTTCTGCGCAGCAGCTCTGGCTTTGGTTTACATGATTTTACAGATCAGCGCCGGAAAAAACTTCCGATGCGTTCCAGCAGGCTCTTTTTCTTGGGTGCGGTGACAACAGGCTTTACAGCCGGGCGGGGTGCAGCCGGAGCTTTGGGGGCGGGCTGCGCAGCGCGGGGCTTATTGTTCAGCATCTGCTCCAGTGCCTCGTAGTGGTCGGGCTGCTGCGCCGTGGCGGCCTTCTCGGCCTTTTCCGGTGCAGGCTGGAACACATGGGGCAGCTCCTGCTTCAGCTGCTCCACGGTAACTTCCTGACAGACTGCCGCCGGTTTTTCTGCTTCCGGGGCAGGGGTGGTGCACTTCCACGGCTCGGGGCGCTGCCAGTCGTTGCGCAGCAGCTCGTACATGCCCATCTGACTGTTGACCAACGGCTCGCCCTCGGCGGGCTTTACCTTCTGGTAGTTGCCGCTGGCATCCATGACCCTAGCGTTGACATTATCCCGCAGCTGCAGCTGAAGGATATCCGTGAGTTTGTGCACCAGAACGGGATCCTCCACCCGGACGCCAACTTCCACGCGGCACTCGGTATTGCGGGTGAGGAAGTCGCCGGAGGCAATATAAATGCGAGTGTGGGTGCCATCGAAGAAGCTATAAATGCGACCATGCTCCAGATACCGTCCCACCAGACTGCGGATGTGCAGGTTCTCGGTCTTGCCGGGCACCTCTGCGCGCACGCAGCAAATGCCGCGCACGATCATATCGATGCGCACCCCGGCGCAGCTGGCTTCCTGCAATTTGAGGATGATGTCCCGGTCGCTGATGGAGTTGTTTTTCAGGATCATGGAAGCCGGGCGACCCATGCGGGCGGCAGCGATAACGTGATCCATCTCGTCCAGCAGCACGCTTTTGAAGCGCAGCGGGGCCACCAGCATCTTGTCGCTTTCCTCGGTGAGCTGCTGCACGGCCAGATTGCGGAACACCTTGGAGGCTTCCTCACCAATGCGCTCGTCTGCGGTGATGAAGGAATAATCCGTATACAGTTCGCTGGTTTTTTCGTTGTAGTTGCCGGTACCGATCTGGGTGATGTAGGAGTAGCCCTCTGCGCCCTTGCGGGTGATGAGGGTCAGCTTGGAGTGCACCTTATAATCCTCGAAGCCGTAGATGACGGTACAGCCGGCGCTTTCCAGCTGCTTGGACCAGTCGATGTTGTTCTGCTCGTCAAAGCGGGCGCGCAGCTCTACCAGCGCCACCACTTCCTTGCCGTTTTCGGCTGCTTCCATCAGCGCCTGCACGATCTGGGACTCCCGCGCCATGCGGTAGAGGGTCATCTTGATGGAGATGACGTCCGGGTCCTGTGCGGCCTTTTTGAGCATGGCGATAAAGGGGCGGATGGACTGGTACGGGTAGCTGAGCAGCACGTCATGCTTCTGTACCTCGGCAGCCAGATCATAATCCGGCGGCGGCAGCATGGGGCGCGCGGGGGTGTAGAACAGTGCCGGGTGCCCCTCGGCCTCCATGCGGCCGGAAAGCTTGAAGAAGAAGCTCAGATCCAGCGGGCTCTTTTGCAAGAACACCCGCTTGCGGGTCAGTTCCAGACGGCTGCACAGCAGCCGCTCCACCTCCGGTGCGGGGGCGGGAGTGATCTGCAAACGGACAGCGGCCAGCTTGCGGCGGCGCCGGAGCAGCTCGGTCATGATCTCACGGTAATCGATATCGTGATCCATCATGCCCTCTTTTACGTCGATATCTGCGTTGCGGGTGACCCGGAACAGGCATTTTTCCTGCATAGAATCCTTGCCGAAGATGCTGGACGCATAGTGCAGTACCAGCTCCTCAGTGAGGGCAAACTGCACAGCGCCGTCCTTTTTGATGAAGTGCAGCCGCTCCATCTGGCTGGAGATGGGCACGATGCCAAGGCTCTGCTCCTGCGTGTGCTTTTCCTTGAGCAGCACGCCAAGATAGATCTCCTTGTTGCGCAAAAACGGGAACGGGTGGCGGTTATCCACGATCTGCGGGCTGAGGATGGGGAATAGCTCGGACTGGAAGTATTTTTTCCAGAGATGCTCTTCTTCCTTGGTCAGGTGATCGAAATCCACCTTATGGTAGCCGTTCTCTGCCAAATTTTCCAGCGCTTTTGCGTAGAATTTATCGCATTCTTCCTGCAGCTGCGCCGTTTTGGGCATAATGGCGGCAAGCTGCTCGGCGGCGGTCATGTTGGTCTTGTTTTCCCGCTTTTCCTTTTTGGTCTTGCTCTGCTCAAGGTTTGCGCGCTCCTGCAAGGAGCCCACGCGCACCATGAAAAACTCGTCCAGATTGGAGCCGTAAATTGCCAGAAACTTGATCCGTTCGCCCAGCGGGACATTCTTGTCCTTGCCTAGCGCCAGAACGCGGCGGTTGAAATCCAGCCAGCTCAGTTCGCGGTTGATAAAGATCGATTCGTCACTCATAACAATAAATCTCCGTATTTCCTCTTTGACCAAGGCAGCAAGCGGGCTACACCCTAGCGGACATACGCCTGCCCTGCCCATGAATCCACCATTGCTTGGGTAATGCCCGGCACCTGCGCGGCATCCTCCACCTGTGCAAACGGGCCGTACTGCGCCCGGTAGTCCAGAATGGCCTGTGCATTGCGGGGGCCGACACCGGGCAGGGTGCACAAAGCGTCTGCATCGGCTGTGTTCAGTTCCACCTGCGTATACGCTGCCAGCTCCTTTGTGTCCGGCAGTGTCTGCGGCTTTTGCGACCGCAACGGCACTGCGAAGCAAAACGCCAGCACAGCACAGACCCCTGCGGCGGCAAGACACAGCAGCAGGAACAGCTCCTCGCGGCGTTTTTTGTTTTGCATAGGCTTCTTCTCCCATTCTACCTGATTTTTTGCTAAAAAGAAAGCCCTCTGCAGAAAAATTGCAGAGGACCTTGCATAAGTTTTACACAGATTTTTCAGCGGCACGCACCATGCGGTACAAAACCTCCACGGCAGCGCCACCGGCGGCATCCGTCAGGGTGACCTGCCCGGCGGCAAGGCGCAGTTCTGCCGGGGCATCGGCAGCCACGGCGCTGTGCTCCACAGCCTGCACCAGTTCCAGCATGGGCTGACCGCCCGCCAGCGCCAGAACCTGCTCTGCACCCACCTGCGCCATGGTGCAGACGGTGTCCAGCATTTCCCGTCCGGAGATCCGCTTGGGGGTGAGGACAAGGGTGTCCGGGGCAATGCGCTCACCCAGCAGGGCAACACGATCCCCGATGGCCTTTTCTGCCAGCGAGATCAGGGGCACAGATTTGCTGTCCTGATACAGCAGCACTCGCAGCACCTGCTCGGGGTGGATATCGGCGGCGTTCGCCAGCAGATACGGAGTCCACTCCTGCCGCAGATGGCGCTCCAGTGCATTGCTCATGCGCAGCACCCGGGTGGTGCCGTCCTGCATCTGCACGGCAACGCCCACACCGGGGGTGTCCGGCAGGCAGGCAAAAAGCTCCTGCTGCTGGGCAAAGCTGCACAGAGGCACCCGGTTGCCGTCGGCATAGTGGTAGGCCATGGTGCCGCCGCACACCAGCGCAGGCGCAGCCAGACGCACGCTGCCCAAAATAGAGCGTACCGCGCGCGGAGAGCGCTGCGAAAAAACGGTCAGTCTGCCGCCGCGGCTGCTGAACAGCTGCAAAACGTCCCGCACCACCTGGGTCAGATTGCCATCCTCGCCCAGCAGCAGGTTATCCAGATCACAGAGCACCAGAGTGGATGCCAGAGAATCGTTCATGTGTTTTTCCTCCTGAGTGTTGCGAGAAAATGGGTAAAGTAGTCCGGCAGCTCGGAATCAAACCGCAGCTGCTCCCCGGTGATGGGGTGGACAAAACCCAGCGTTTTGGCGTGCAGACACTGCCCGTGCAGGCTGGTGATGCAGTTGTGGGGGCCGTACACCGGGTCCCCTGCCACCGGGTGGTGAATGGAGGCCATGTGCACACGGATCTGATGGGTGCGGCCGGTCTTTAGACGGCATTCCAGCAGGGTGAACTCGCCCAGCCGCTCCAGCACCTTATAGCCGGTGTAGGCGTACTTGGTGTGGGGCTCGGTGGCCGGGTAGACCGCCATTTTTTTGCGGTCGGTCTTGCTGCGGCCGAGGTTTGCTTCCACAAAGCCCTCGTCCTGCGCAAAGCCGCCGTAAACTACCGTCTGGTAGGCGCGCTCCACGCTGTGCACTGCCATCTGCTGGGAAAGGCCGATGTGGGTAGCGTCGTCCTTTGCCACCACCAGCAGGCCGCTGGTGTCTTTATCAATGCGGTGGACGATGCCGGGGCGGATCTCGCCGCCAATGCCGGAAAGGCTGCCCTTGCAGTGCCACAGCAGGGCGTTGACCAGCGTGCCGTCCGGGTTGCCGGGTGCGGGGTGCACCACCATGCCCTTGGGCTTGTTGACCACCAGCAGATGGGCGTCCTCGTAGACGATCTCCAGCGGAATATCCTGCGGCACGGCCTCGATGGGCTTTGCGTCCGGGATCTCCAGCAGCACGGTGTCCCCTGCCTTGAGTTTCAGGCTTTTGGCCACAGTCTTGCCGTTGCACTGCACATGCCCCTCGGCCACCAGCGCCTGCAGCGCCGAGCGGGACAGGCCGGTGTCCTCGCCGCTGAGAAAGCGGTCGATACGCTGACCGGCAGTCTCCTGCTCTACGATAAATTCACGCTGTTCCATAATTTACTGCTCCTTGGAAGCGGCGTCATCGGCGTGCACTTCGTCCAAAAAGATCACCAGCACCCACAGTGCCACGCCCACGCAAACGCAGATATCTGCAAAATTGAACACGGCAAAGCGCATGAACAGCAGGTTGATGTAATCCACCACCTCGCCGTTGAGCACACGGTCGATCAGGTTGCCGATGCCGCCGCCCAGCACCAGCACCAGCGCTGCCTGCTGCAGGCGCTTGCCGCGGCTGCGGAAAAACAGGCCATAGGCGACCGCCAGCAGCGCCGCGCTTGTGGCGATGATCAGGAACAGCTGCTTGCCGCTGAGCAGGCTGAAAGCCATGCCCTGATTGAGCACGAACCGCAGCTCCACCACATGGGGGATGAACGGCATAGCGCCTACCGGCTGCAAAACCTGCACCGCCCACAGTTTGATCAGCTGGTCGATGCCGATCAGCGCAGCCACAGCTGCCAGATTGAAGAGTACAAATGCCATTAGCTACCTCGTTTCTGTTATAAAAAACGGCGCTCCCCGTTCAAGGGAGCGCCGCCCTTTTTACAAAACAGATTTGTATTGATGCGGGACGCTTATGCTTCCACAACGCTGGCGCAGCGTGCGCACAGGGTGGGGTGTGCGGGGTGGCTGCCGATGGAAGCAGAGTACTTCCAGCAGCGCTCGCACTTGTCGCCGGTGGCGTGTGCAGCTGCAACGCCCAAGCCCTCGACAGCGCTGGCAGCGCCGCCCTCGCCCTTGACCAGTTCCACATGGGAGACGATCATCAGGTCGGCCAGCTCGTCCATGGGGATGCTGTTCAGCAGGTCATAGACGGCATCGCTGCAGTACAGGGTGACGGAGGCCTCCAGAGAAGCACCAATGAGCTTTTCGGCACGGGCCTGCTCCAGCACCTTCTTGACCTCGTCGCGCACGGCGATGAGCTGTGCCCACTTTGCCTTAAAGGCATCGTCGGCGGCATACTGGCCGGCCTTGGGCATCTGCTCAAACACCACATACTTGTTCATACCCTCGGTCTTGGGCATGAAGTCCCAGATCTCCTGACTGGTGAAGCACAGGATGGGGGCAATGATCTTGTCCAGAGCAACAAGGATCTTGTACATGGTGGTCTGGGCGGCCTTGCGGGCGGTGCCGTTGGTGCAGTACAGACGATCCTTGGTGACGTCCAGATAGAAGTTGGACATGGCCACCACGCAGAAGTTGTACACAGCGTGGTAGACCTTATTGAAGTCGTACACAGCGTAGCCTGCGTTGGTGTTGGCGATCAGGTCATCCAGCGCAGCCAGTGCCCAGCGGTCGATATCCTGCAGCTGATCGTCTGCCACACAATCGGTGTTGGGGTCAAAGCCGTCCAGATTGCCCAGAATAAAGCGGGCGGTGTTGCGGATCTTACGGTAAGCCTCGCTGAGCTGCTTGAAGATGTTCTTGCCAGCGCGCACGTCCACGGTGTAATCGGAAGAAGCCACCCACAGACGGATAATATCGGCGCCGTAATCCTTGATGATCTCGCTGGGCTCCACGCCGTTACCGGCGCTCTTGTGCATCTGCTTGCCCTGCTCGTCCACAACCCAGCCGTGGCACAGCACGGACTTATAGGGTGCGCAGCCCTTGCTTGCAACGCTGGTCAGCAGGCTGGACTGGAACCAGCCGCGGAACTGGTCGCCGCCTTCCATATACATATCGGCGGGGAAACGCAGCTCGGGGCGCTCGTCCAGCACGGCAGCATGGGTGGAGCCGGAGTCGAACCAGACGTCCATGATGTCGGAATCCTTCTCCCACTCGGAAGCGCCGCACTTCTCGCACACTTCGCCTGCGGGGATGATCTGCTCGGCATCGTACTTATACCATGCGTCAGAGCCTTCCTTGCGGAACAGAGCGCTGACAGCCTTGATGGTAGCATCGGTGATGTGGTAGGTGCCGCACTTCTTGCAGTAGAAGGCGGGGATAGGCACGCCCCAAGTGCGCTGGCGGCTGATGCACCAGTCGTTACGGTCGCGCACCATGCCGGTCATGCGGTCATGGCCCCAATCCGGCATCCAAGTGACGGTATCAATTGCCTTGTACACGTCCTCGCGGAACTTGGCAATGGAGCAGAACCACTGTTCGGTAGCGCGGAAGATGATGGGATGATGGCAGCGCCAGCAGTGGGGGTACTGGTGCTTGATGTGCACCTGACCCATCACAGCGCCGGAAGCAGTCAGGTCGGCCAGAATGGTCTTGTTGGCTGCCCACACGCGCTGACCAGCGTACTTGCCGGCCAGCTCGGTCAGGTAACCGCCGTCGTCCACAGGCACGGTGATGGGCACCTGCGGATACTTCTGGCAGACGTTGAAGTCGTCCACGCCGTGACCGCCTGCGGTATGAACGCAGCCGGAACCGCTTTCCAGCGTGACGTGGTCGCCCAGAATGACCCAGCCCTCCTTGGGCAGGTAGACGTGGTTATAGCGCATCAGCTCGAACTCAGCGCCGGAAACGGGCTCGCCCACGATCTCATAGTTCTCGATGTGGCAGGCGTCCATAACGCTCTTGACCAGATCGGTGGCCATGATGTGGTACTCCTCGCCGATCTTGACGAAGGAGTACTCGAACTGACCGTTCAGGCAGATAGCCTCGTTGGCGGGCAGGGTCCAGGTAGTGGTGGTCCAGATGACGAAGTAGGTCTTATCCATGGGGATGCCGTACTTTGCCAGCACACCGTTGGGATCCTGCGAGACGTGGAAACGCACAAAGATGGAATCGCAGTCGTCCTCGCCGTACTCGATCTCGGCTTCTGCCAGTGCGGTGCGGCAGTCCGGGCACCAGTACACGGGCTTCAGACCTTTGTAGATGTAGCCCTTCTTGGCCATCTCGCCGAAGATCTCGATCTGACGTGCCTCAAATTCAGGCTTCAGGGTCAGGTAGGGGTGCTCGAAGTCACCAATGACGCCCAGACGTTTGAACTGGTCGCTCATGATGTCGATGTGCTCGGTGGCAAACTTTTCACAGATCTGGCGCAGCTCCAGCTTGGAGATGTCCTTCTTCTTGTCGCCGACCGAGGACAGGGCCTTCAGCTCAATGGGCAGGCCGTGGGTATCAAAGCCGGGCACATAGGGAGCCTGATAGCCCTCCATGTTCTTTTCGCGGATGATGATATCCTTGATGATCTTGTTCAGGGCGGTGCCCATGTGGATGTTGCCGTTTGCATACGGAGGGCCGTCGTGCAGAATGAACTGGGGCTTGCCCTCGTTGTGCTTCATGAGCTGGTTGTACAGGTCGTTGTCGTCCCAATCCTTGAGCATGACCGGTTCCTTTTTGGGCAGACCGGCGCGCATCTCAAACAGGGTCTTGGGCAGATTCAACGTGCTGTCGTACTGCGATTTGTTCTTAGCCAATGGTTTACACTCTCCTCTATTTTTGCGTTGGGTGCCTTACTCGCTGAACTTTACGCCCTGAAAAGCGTCGTAGTCCGGCTCGTCCGGCTTCATATCAGCAGGAGGCGGGTCCAGCTTGAGCTGGCTTTCGTCCTTTGCCCAGAAATCCTCGCTGCTGTCAGCCGCCTTGTCGTCATCGGCAGGGGCGGCAGGTTCGGTGGTTTCGGTCATTTCGGCAGGTTGCTCGGCCGGGGCTGCTGCGGCATCGGCTGCGGGGGCAGTCTCGGGCTGTGCGGCGGGCTGCTCTGCGGCAGCTTCCTGCACAGGCTCTGCATCCTGTACGGGGGCGTCCTTTTCGGCTTCCTTAGCGTCCTTCTGGAACTCCGGCAGACGGCTCAAAGACTCCACATGGCTGCGGTACAAATTGAGCACATCCGCCTTGAAGCGGGTGACCTCCAGACGGACGCGGTCGTACTCCCGCTCTTCAGCCAGACGCTTCTCGTTGGCTTCGTTCTCGATCTCGTCTGCGCGGTCGCTTGCCTTCTGCAGCAGCTCGTTGGCGTCGCGGATGATATCATCGCCCCGCAGATTTGCGCGGTGAATGATCTCCTCAGCCTTCTGGTTTGCTTCACGGATCACGTTTTCGCCCATGCGCTGGGCGTTGATCAGCGCGCTCTTGAGCATATCGCCATCGGCCTCAAAGCTTTGCAGCTCACCCTTGAGCTTCTGGTTCTCTGCGGTCAGATCAGCGATCTGCTTGCGCAGCTGCTCTGCCTGCGCATCGTTCTGCTGCAGCTGCTCCTCGACCTTGTCCAGAAAACGATCCACGTCCTCTGTACGGTAGCCGCGGAGATTTTTTTCAAATTGTACAGAGCGGACATCCTGCGGGGTCAGCATAGTCATTTCCTCCCATAGCTTTTAATATTGAAAGAACTCAATGATCGAACGATCTTTTTTACTTTTCCCGGGCAATGCAGTCAGCCGGAAGCGGCCCTTGCCGCGCACGGTGAACACATCCTGCTCGTATACGGGGGCATGGGGCTTTTCTACCGGCAGATGATTGATCTCTACCCTGCCCGCCTCGATCAGTTCCGCAGCGGTGCCGCGGCTGACGTGCAGCATGGCAGAGAGTACCGCGTCCAGCCGCAGGGAGGACACAGTAGCGGTGAGCAACTGACGCTTCGGCGCCGGGAAAGCCGGGATCTCTTCCGGCTCCAGCAGGCGGGTGGACACCTCTGTGCGTCCCGCCTGACACAGCTCCCGACAGATAAGCTTTGCCGCCGGTTCCAGCGCGAACACATAAGCTGTGCCCGGCGCATCGGCAGGTAGCAGGATATCGCCCAGTGCCTCGCGCTTGAGGGCAAGCCCCATCAGGCTGCCCAGATAATCCTTGTGCGCTGGAAGCCCCGCACCGGGCAGCGCCCGGCATTGCAGCTGTACGCAGCGCACCGGACACTCGCCATAGCTGTACTCTGGCTCCAGACAGAGCACCCGGCGCTCGGCCTCGGGCCAGCCGCCGTCAAAACGCCAGCCGTCCCGCACGCCGACACGCCCCAGTGCCGCCCGGGCAAGATCCTGTTCCCGGTCGCTGAGGAATGCAGAGTACCGGGCTATGCCGCGGGAAAAAGCCGCATCGGCAAGATCCTCGATATGCCGCATAAGGTAGCGTTCCTCATCATTGCGGGCGGGCACAAAGCCCCGCACCGCACCGGTTGCCGGATCAATAGAATGCGCCATTGTTCTCCAGCTCGTCCAGCAGGTCACCCATGATATCCACGTTATACGGGGTAATGATAAAGGTACTGTTGGCTACGCGCTTGATCTGGCCGTTGTTGGCATAGGCCACGCCGGACAAAAAGTCTACCAGACGGCGGGAAACCTCCTTGTTGGTGGACTCCAGGTTCAGCACCACGGTACGCTTGTTGTTCAGATGATCGGCAATGGTGCTGGCATCCTCGAACCGCTCGGGCTTGACCAGAACCACCTTGAGCTGGGTGGTGGCATGGATGTTGACCACCTTGTTCTTCTTGCTGGTGCCCTCGGCAGGCTCTTCGGTCTCTTCGTCCATCCCGATGCCAACGCCGCTGTTGTTGTTCACCATCTGGGGGCCGTCATCGATGTACTGGTCCTCGTACTCGTCCCCTTCGCCCATCAGGCCCTTCTTAATGCTATCCAGCAAAGACATAATTATCTGCTCCTTTCATTCGGGCAGCGCCCGGCTGCCTGGCGTTCTTTGCAAAAAGAATGCAAATAGCTTTTACTATTATCTGATTTTTTGCAGCAGATGTCAATAACTACAAAAGTTTTCCGTCATATAAATTTTGTCCGGAGACGATTATTTCGTCATAAAGCCTTACCTGACTGACAGAACCGTCCGTTCCCTTGGGCAAAACAAGGATGTAATCGTCTTCCGAGATCAGCGGATGGTCGGCATCCACCGGGTCGATCTTACAGAAACGGGCGATGTTGCCGTACTTGACGTACACGCCGGGAATATAGTTTTCGCCCTGCGTCTCGGCCTCGGTGCCGTCCTCCTTGAGGTAGTGCACCGCTGCGGCGGGAACCCGCAGGCCGGTGCTCTCGCCGGTGCTGATGCGTGCGCGGGCGTGGTTGAGGCACAGCACATCGCTGTTGATGGAGTTGCATTGCAGCACAAAGCGGGCAACATCCTTTTCTGCATCAATGGTCACCTCGGAAACGGTGGCGCGCAAGGCAGCATCGCTCTGGCCGGGGAAGCTGATCTCCACCGCCGTGCGCAGGGGCTTACCGTCCGCGCCCAGCAGCTTTTCGGCCTGCTTTGCGGAGCACACCCCGGCGTACTGCCAGCTGAACCCGGCCACCAGCTTGCCTACGCAGCCATCCAGCGGCATCTCGGGGTCAGAGTCCAGATAGGCTTTAAGCTGCTCCGGGCTCTGCGCCAGAATGTCCGCAGCACCGGCATTCAGCCGTCCGCTGCTGGCAGCTCGGACAAAGTAGCCGGTAGTGGGGGCGGCGATCTGGGTGGGGTTGCCCAGCTGTGCCTGCACGGTCTGTGCCTGCTGGGCAAGCAGTGCGATCTGATCCGCAAAGCCGGCGGTATCGCCGGTGGTGATCCACAGCTTGTTCTGCGCCAGCAAATAGGCATCGGTGCTTTCGTCCACATCGCTGTATTGGGCGGTGTCCAGTGCGTCCAGCAGGTCATACAGCGCACCGGAGCGCTCCTTGAGCAGGCCGTCCAGCTGGGTGGCTGCGGTGTTCTGGGAGCGCTGCAACAGGTCGATCTGGCTGGTGAGCTGGGTCAGCTGCTGGCGCAGCACCGCCTGATTGGCGTCGGTATACAGCTCTGCAACGGCAGTGCCTGCCGACACCCGCTCGCCGTCCGAGACAAGGTAACCTAGATTGCCGCTGCCGGAAATGCAGGTCTCGTCAAACAGCAGCACGCCGTCCGCTTCAATGGTATCGGAGATGGTGATGGGCAGCGCCGTTTCGTAGACGTTCTGGGGGAAAAGGATGTGCGCCGCCTGCCAGCAGACATACGCTGCCGCCGCCAGCAAAAAGGCGGCCAGCACAGCCGCCAGCGTGGTAAGCGCAGAAAACTTGTGGCGCGGTTCCTGAGGGGTTTCCGGCATAAGGATCATCCTTTCAATAAAAAGTCTTGGGTCAGGCGCAAAGCGGTCTGTCGCACGTCCGCCGCCCCGGCGTCCAGCCATGTAACCCCGTCCATGTGGCGGAACCATGTCAGCTGGCGCTTGGCGTAGTTGCGGGAGGCCTGTTTGAGCTTTTCAGTGCAGACCTCAAGCGTGGCGGTCTGCTGGAAATACGGAAAAAATTCTTTATAGCCGATGGCCTGTGCGGCGGTGCGGAAGGCTTCGCGGTTATGCCAGACGTATTCTGCCTCGGCCAAAAGCCCGGCCTCCAGCATTTTATCCACCCGCAGGTCGATGCGGCGGTACAGCGCTGCGCGGTCCGGGAAATCCAGCCCCAGCACAAGGCTGCGGTAGGGGCGCTCCGGCGGCAGCGAATCGGCCTTTTGTTCGCTGAGACGCTTGCCAGTGGCGCGGTAGTGTTCCAGCGCCCGCAGCACCCGTACCTTATTATTGGGGTGGATGGCAGCGGCGGCTTCCGGGTCCACGGCTTGCAGTTTTGCGTACATGGCTTCCGGGCCGTTGGCTTCCAGTTCAGCGGTCAGCTGCTCGCGCAGACCATCCGGGGCTTTTTCGGCGGTGAAGCGCACCCCGTACAAAAGGCTCTGCACATACAGTCCGGTGCCGCCTACCAGCAGCGGCAGATGCCCCCGGGCAGTGATATCCTGGATATACTCCCCTGCCAGCGCGGTGAAATCCGCCACACTGAAGGTCTTTTCCGGGGTGAGGATGTCCACGCCGTGGTGCGGGATGCCGCAGGTCTCCTGCGGGGTGACCTTAGCGGTGCCCACATCCAGACCTTTGTAGATCTGCATGGAGTCGGCACTGATGACCTCGCCGGAGAACTGCTGCGCCAGCGCAACGCCCAGCGCGGTCTTGCCGGTGGCGGTGGGGCCTACCACAGCCACCACGGCAGGTTTTGCATTATACGATGCGTCCAAACTGCTTTTCCAACTCCTTTCGGGTAAGCTTGAGCACGCAGGGACGGCCATGGGGGCAGAAGGGCGGCACCTCGCCGGAGAGGATCTTCTCGGCCAGTGCCATAAGCTCCTGCGGGGAGGACTTATCCCCCGCCTTGATGGCGGCGCGGCAGGAGATGGAGTGCAGCACCCACTCGGTGTGCTCGTTCAGCGCGTCCCGGCTGCCCTTGAGCAGGCGGTCGGCGATTTCCACCAGCAAATCCTCAGCGTTCTGCGGCTCTACGTCCGCAGGCACAGCGCGCAATAGCACAGTGCTGCCGCCAAAGTCGGCCACATCCAGCCCGGCGTTTTCCAGCAGGGGCTGATTTTCCAGCAGCGCCTGCTTTTCCTCTGCGGAAAGGTCGATGGCGGCGGGCTGCAACAGCAGCTGGCTGGGCACGTTGCCGTAGTTCGCGGCCAGCTTTTCGTACAGCTGACGCTCGTGGGCGGCGTGCTTATCGATCAGACACAGCTCGTCTCCCCGCTCCGCCAGAATATAGGTGCGGAAAACCTCGCCCACATACCGCAGCGGCTCTTCCCCCTGCGGCACATCAAAGCCTAGCTGTTCCGGCTGCTCGGACTGCACGGGTTCTTCCGGCTGATAGGGTACCGTTGCGGCTTCGATCTCCGGGGCGGCAGGCACGGTATTCCATGCTGCCATGTGATCCAGCGGCGGGTCGGTTTCAGCGTCCGTTTCCGGATGCACGTCCAGCTGCGCCTCACCGGCTGCTGCCCGGAATGGCTGCGCTGCGGGCTGGACTTCAGTTGCATCCGGCTTTTCCGGGCTGTGAAGGGTGACCACCGGGTCCAGAATATCCTCTGCGGGGACAGACTGCCGCCACGAAGGCACAGCCGCCGCGCGGGCAGGCGGTGCGGGCTGTACCGGCGGGGTGTCTGCCGTAAAAGACGAGGTTTTCACCGGTGCAGCGGCAGGGCGCGGTGGCTGCGGGGCTTCCCAGCGCTGCGCGGGCAGCGTGCCGGGGTCTGCCTGACCCGGAATGACGGCAGAAAGTCCTGTAAAGTAATTATTCTTTACAGAATTTTCATCCTTAATATCGTTTTCTTTTTCAGTTTTCTCTTTTTCGTCTGCTTCAAAGGTAAAGCGGCGCTCCCCGGTGCCGGGCTGTGCCAGCGCCAGCTTGACCGCATGGTAAACGACATCGAACACATCGTTTTCCCGGGCAAAGCGGGCTTCGATCTTTGCAGGGTGGACATTGACGTCCACAAGGTCGGTGGGCATTTCCAGCAGCAAGATGCCGCCCGGGAACTTGCCCTGCATGGTCGTGCCCTTAAAGGCCATTTCCATGCCCGCCATGATGGTGCGGTTGCGCACATAGCGGCCATTGATGTAGAAATGCTGCATACTGCGGCTGGCGCGGCAACTCTTGGGTGGGGTGATCAAGCCGGTAACCCGGTACAGCCCTTCCTCGGAGTGCACCTCGATAAGGTCACGGCTGAACTCCCGCCCCAGCACCGCGTAGGCGGCGCTGCGCAGCTGACCATCGCCGGGGGTGACGTATTGCAGCTTGCCTTCCCGGATGAATTTGACGCTGACCTCCGGGTGGCTGAGCGCCACGTGCCCTACGTTATCTGCCACAAAGGTGCCCTCGCTGGAGTCCTTTTTGAGGAACTTCATGCGGGCGGGGGTGTTGTAGAACAAATCCTGCACCCGGATGGTGGTGCCCACAGCACGGGCGGCAGGCTCCCTGCCCTGCTCCTCGCCGCCGGAGATGCGGTAGCAGGTGGCAAACTCGTCCGCCTCGGTGCGGGTGAGCAGCTCTACCCGCGCTACGCTGGCAATGGAAGCCAATGCCTCACCCCGGAACCCCAGCGTATGGATGCTGTTCAGGTCATCCGGCTTTTCAATTTTGCTGGTGGCGTGGCGGATGAAAGCCGTTGGGATATACTCGGCATCAATACCGGTGCCGTTATCGCTGATCTCGATCAGCTTTACGCCGCCGGATTCAATGCTGACGGTGACCTGCGTTGCACCGGCATCGATGGAGTTTTCCAGCAGTTCCTTGACCACCGATGCCGGGCGCTCCACCACCTCACCGGCGGCGATCAGCTCCGCAGTATGCTTATCCAGAACATGGATGACTGCCATGGTCTTTTCCCTCCCCTGTGGTTGATTTTTACGGTCAGCCGTTCAGGCTGCCCTTGAGGGTCTTTTTCAACTCGTACAAAAAGTTCAGTGCTTCAATGGGAGTAAGCGTTTCCACATCCACGGCTTCCAGCTTTTCCATCATCTCGCTGGGCACTGCCGGGGAATTGTACTCCTGCAAGGCGTCAAAATCCATCTGCTCCACCTTGTTTTTGGGAGCAGAGGCTTCCAGCGTGCGCAGCACCTCGTGGGCGCGGCGGGTCACGCTGCCGGGCAGACCGGCCAGCTTTGCCACCTCGATGCCGTAGCTGTCGTCGGCGGGGCCGCGCACGATGCGCCGCAGGAAAGTGATATCCTCACCGCGCTTTTTGACCGCGATGTTGTAGTTTTTTACGCCCTCCACGGTGCCTTCCAGCTCGGTCAGCTCGTGGTAGTGGGTGGCGAACAGGGTCTTGCAGCCCAGCCCCTTGGCGGGGTCTGCGATATGCTCCACCACGGCGCGGGCGATGCTCATGCCGTCAAAGGTGGAGGTGCCGCGGCCGATCTCGTCCAGCACCACAAGACTTTTGACGGTGGCGTTTTTCAGAATTTCGGCTACCTCGGTCATCTCCACCATAAAGGTGGACTGGCCTGCAGCAAGGTCGTCCGAGGCGCCGATGCGGGTGAAGATGGCGTCCACCACGCCCACATGGCAGCTGGCAGCCGGTACAAAGGAACCGATCTGCGCCATCAGCGCAATGAGGGCATTCTGACGCATATAAGTGGATTTACCCGCCATATTGGGGCCGGTGATGATGAGGCAGCGGTCAGTGGTGCAGTTGAGGGTGGTATCATTGGGCACGAACATACTGCCCTTGAGCACCTGTTCCACCACCGGGTGACGCCCCTCGGTGATGGTCAGCACATCGCTGTCGTCCACCACGGGGCGGCAGTAGTTGTTTTCCGCAGCCACCTGCGCCAGCGCAGCTAGCACGTCCAGCTGTGCAATAGCGTTGGCGGTGCGCTGGATGCGATCCAGCTGGGCTCCGATGCTTTCCAGCAGTTCGTCAAACAGGCGGCGTTCCAGCGAGATGAGCCGCTCGTGCGCGCCAAGAATTTTGCTTTCCAGCTCCTTCAGTTCCTGCGTGATGTAACGCTCGCCGGAGGTGAGGGTCTGCTTGCGGATGTAGGTCTCCGGCACAAGGTTTTTGTAGGAGTTGCTCACCTCGATGAAGTAGCCGAACACATGGTTATAGCCAATTTTCAGCTTGGGGATGCCGGTCTCCTGCCGCAGACGGGCTTCCAGCTGCGCCAGCACGCCCTTGGTGTTATCGCGGATGGAGCGCAGCTCGTCCACCTCGGCATGGTAGCCCTTGGCGATGACACCGCCATCCTTGAGGGTGGAGGGGGCATCCGGGTCTACTGCGGCATAAATGCGCGCCTTGATATCCTCCAGCGGGTCGATACTTGCGGCCAGCTCGGCAAGCTCCGGGCAGTTGCAGCCCTCTGCCTGCTTGCGCAGACCGGGCTCGGCGACCTGCAGGGCGTGGGCGTGACTGTCGGCGACGAAGGCGGTGCGCGAGGCGAGGATCCGCGGTGCAACGCCGTCCGGCAGCGCCGCCAGGTAGGCGTCGATGATCGGGTTCTGAATGGCGTCCAGCGGCAGGCGTGGCTCGCCGGACGGCCGTGGCTGAGTGCGGGACAGCATCAACCCGTGTCCCGCCTGACCGGCGCGGATAGCGCCCTCCGCCGAGAAGGTGGCGATCCAGATACGCTCCGCCAGCTGCGGCGCCGGCGGATAGAGACGGTTGTCCGGGTGGCTCAGCGTGTCGCCGCGCCAGGCGCTATGGATCAGGTGCAGATGGTCGGCAAACGCCGCCCCGCGCTGCTCGCTGGTCAGGCCGAAGGGCAGAAACGAGGTTGGCGTGCCGCCTGAGCCAAACCCCACCTCCAGACGTCCGTCGGTGAGTAAATCCAGTACCGCTGCGTCTTCGGCGACGCGCAGCGGATTTTCCATCGGCAAGGTGATAATCGCCGTACCGAGGCGGATCCGGTCGGTCTGTGCCGCGACGTGGGCGAGAAACACCAGCGGTGAAGGCAGGCCGCCTTCCTGTTCATGAAAATGGTGCTGGGCAATCCATGCGCTGTCGAAGCCCAAACGCTCCGCGTGGCGGATCTGTTCGGCCGCCAGCCGGTAGCGCGTTTGCGCGGAGCCCTGATCGAGCAGACGGGTAAAAAAACCGAGGCGTTTAGGCATTATGCGTTCT